>Ga0307515_10003885_pt1 | contig 31208 bp, 8 predicted proteins | sample 17_EM_MG_FD_194513 | JGI IMG/M metagenome (GOLD analysis project Ga0307515, IMG submission 194513) | Populus trichocarpa ectomycorrhiza microbial communities from riparian zone in the Pacific Northwest, United States - 17_EM | ecosystem: Host-associated > Plants > Roots > Unclassified | place...
ATTATATTACCTCTTACGTCGCCCTTTTTAGAAAATTTTATACCTAAACTTATTAGTATTTATCTATATAGACTAAATTTAGGACCACATTAGACATTAATTAAGATTAATATATATAATTATTTTAAGGTTTAGAAGGTGGCTAGATTTTACTAGTATACTTTTAGCGGTTTTATCTATACTATATTCTAAGGCGTTTTATAGTTATATCGCTAGTATATTACTATTAAGTATAGGCGTTAGTCTTCCTTTTAAAGGCATTATAGAAAAATTAAACTAGTTATCCTCTTAAGGGGATTAGCAAGAATATAAATATAAGGTATAGATATAGATATAAAGTCTAATTAATAGAACAATAGGGTATATTATATAGATAGACAGGTTTTTAAGGGAAAAGGAGAAGTCTATATATAAGGTGGGGGAGGATTTTACCTAGGTATATATAGCGCATATACATTATAGGTAAGTTATCCCTAGGTCGCCCCTAGGTCGCCTATACCTTATAGCTATATAACTATCTACTTAGGTTTTATATAATGGGTAGTTAGGGAGTAGAAGTAGTTATTACCTACTAGAATTATACTAGATAACTATAGTGCCTTATTAAATAGCTAGGATAGCTAAATAAGTATAATAAATAGAAATATAAGGCAGAACTTAAAAATTATTAAAAATTATTAGATAAGTACTGTAAGCGGAATATTCTAGCCTTATAGCTAAAGCGTAGGTAAAAAGTAAGCGCCGCTACTAAAATATAACCTATACTAAAGTAGAGTAAAGGATATCCTATATAACCTACACTTTAACGCAACTTAGCTATACTAGTAACTTATAGGCAACTTATAGGTAAGACTACGGCGTACGCCGGCAATAAAACTTAATTTAAAAAGCACCCTTCTTAAACCCAATCCATTACTCTGTACTAGCTTAGTAAATTATTTATATATTAGAAAATAGGCCCGTTTATAACTAGGGTTTATTTAATTAGGGTCTATAACCTACTAGTAACTTACTAGTAGTAACCTATACTAATAACTTATATACTCTTTTATATATATAAGGTGAGGATATAGATAAGGAGTCTAATAATAGAATAATAGGGTATATTATATAGACAGAGACAAATCCTTAAGGGAAAAGGAGGAGTCTATATGCGAGGTAGGAAGGGTTTTCCCTAGGTATATATAGAGCACGTACCTTACGGGTAAGTCACCCCTAGGTTGCCCTAGGGTCGCCCGTACCTTATAGCTATATAACTATCTACTTAGGTTTTACCTAATAATACCCCCCCCCTTTTAAAAAGGGTCGTCCCCAATCCTTTATATACTTAAGCCTTAATAAAACCCTATAAAAAACCTTAGTAAGGAAAAAATTTTAGAGGAGAAAGAGCGTTTTAATTTTGTGTATAAAGAGACGGGTAGTATATATACGCGGCGCGAGGATATTAAGGAACTTTAACTGGTGGTTAAAGTTATCTAATTAGTTAAATTTAACTTACTAAAACTCCTCCGTATTTAACTAAGCTAATAGCAATTTTATATACCTAGTATAGAAAATCCTAATTAGTTTATTTAATAGGTAAAGCCAATAGAGCTTAATACCGTCGCCTAAATTTAGTAGACTAGAAATATTCTAAAAGCTCGCTTATATAGGCAGGTCGCTAATACCTCGTAGGTTGGTCGTAGGTTATTTATATATAACTAGATTTATAGGCGGTAAGGCTATATACCTATTAAATCTGCCGCTAACCCTACTTTAGCCTTATACTATACCGGCGTTACGCTGTATATACTTCGCGGGTAGGTTATAGGTTACTTATATATAGCTAGATTTAGGACAGTAAGGCTATATACCTATTAAATCCGCTACTAACCTATACTTTAGCCTTACGCGTTATCTATATAGCATATATATAGAATAGTATAAGTTATTAGTATAGGTTACTACTAGTGGGTTACTAGCAGGTCGTAGACCTTAGTTAAATAAACCCTAGTTATAAATAAGCCTATTCTTTAATATATAAACAATCTGCTTAGCTAGAATAGAGTAACAGATTAGGTCTAGGAAAGGTACTTTTTAAATTAAGCTTTATTGCTAGTATACGCTATAGCCTTACCTATAAGTTACCTATAAGTTACTAGTATCGCTAAGTTACGTTAGAGTGTGGCTTATATAGGATATTAATAAATTAAAACTTCACCCTATATATACGCCGTAGTTCTTACAGCAATTATTGCTTATTCTTTAATCCCTTAAAACGTCCTCTACTCCGCTTTAATATAAGTTATATTTTAATAGCAGCGCTTACTTTTTACCTACGCTTTAGCTATAAGGCTAGGGTGTCCCGCTTATAGTACTTATCTAGCAGTTATTAATAATTTTTAAGCTCTATCTCGTATTTCTATTTATTATACTAATTCGGCCATTCTAGCTATTTAATAAGGTACTACGGTTATCTAATCCAATCTTAGTAGGCGACAATTGCTTTTACTTCCTAGCTACCTTCCTTAAGCTCTTCCGCTGCTAGGGGTTAAAACCTAAGGCGTAACCTATAAGGCTCTAGTAAGGAGATATAGAAGACTAGGTAGAGCTGTGCTATAGTAGGTAGAAGCTCTAGCTTATATACTTAATACCCTACGCGCTCTAGGATTTAAAATGGTCCTATAAACTTATAGTTAAGCTTTTTATAGGGGCGTTTTGTGTAGATGTTCTTAGAGAGTAGGACTTATTTACTAACGGTAAAGTGCTTAGCCAGGTGGTAATAATTATAATATTTTACCTAAAGCTTTTAGGCGTATATTATTAACGCTGCCGCTGCCTTATATATAAGGCGTAGGCATTATAAATACGTCTCTACAAGTTGGATATTTATTAACTTAGACCCCTCCCTACCTTACTAGGCGTCTTAGACGCTATCTAAGACTCTATTTAGGACGTTTAGTAGCTAGCTATAGGCAAGCTTAATAGGGGAACGCTTTATTATAGTATAGACCTTAGAGTTATAGGTAAAGGCTACTTCTTTAAGTAGGGAGGCCTAATTAGACTATTCCTAGTTTATAAATATATATAGGTATACCTTAAGCTTCTAGTTTTAACACTCCGTCTAACTATCTGTTTATAGGTAGAATATAGTACTAAGTTTACGTTAAACGTGGAGATAGTATATAGTACTTTAGTACTTGCTTATAAATACACTACTTTTATTAGAGATAATATTATCTAGAGGCCCTATTTACGTAAAAACTCTAAATAAGAGTTCTACGAGTTGCGTAGTATTAATTATCTTACGTACTAGATAGTAGCGTATTAGCTTTATAAAGCGGTCTATAAGGATAAGGATAGAGTTATACCTTACGCTATTAGGAGTTTTAAACTCTAGGAGATCCGTAATAAAGTTAAGTAAATAATGCCGCTAGGTTTAAATAGGGACTTAAAAAGGCTGCAGCTTACTATAGGGTTTATAGCGGCGCGATTTAGAGCATTAGTAGGTATTATAATTATCTAGGTATTTACGGAGGTCCTAGGTAAGGCCGTTCTAAGTATACTTCTGCGCAATTACCTTAAAGGTATAGTTAAAACTATAGTGGCCGCCCATAGAATCGTTATAATTCCGCTTAAGGATCTCCTATTATAATAGTGTATAATTTAGCACCTAAACCTTATTATTTTACCTTAGAAGTCCTTAATTATTAAGGGTATAGTCCTTATTACTAGTAGGAACTCGTCCTTAAGTTAACTAATTATATATAGAGCGTATAAAGGTATTCCTTTTTTATACTCTATAAATAAAATTAACTAGTAACTTAGGGGGTTATTCCGTAAACGCCGTTTTAGCTAAAGCAGCTACTACTACCTCTTGCCATAGCATAAGACTTTACGTAAAGTTAGTGTTAGTAAAGTAATATATAATGTATAGGTAATTTACTAAGTTATTATAGGGGACTATAGCCTAGGCTAAGGGGTCTTCCCTAGGGTTAAGCGCTATTAGGTTAGTTAGAGTAGTCTTAAAAAGAATAGTAGAACACTCTAGTTCGCCGGCGCTAAGTTTATAAGGGTTACTTATATACTATATGCATGCTACTTACTAGTTTAGTTTAGTAGTACTAGGGCCGCCCATAAGGCCTATAACCCGTAACTTTTGCTATAATATAGGTAGTATAGCATTAAGAATTGTCCTCTTACTACTATCTTTAAAGCCCTTAGTATAATCCAGGCGCTAAAATAGTATATTAGCGGGATTTACTTTACCTAGCTTATATTTAATCTTAAAATTAAACTTAGCTAGTTCCTTAGCGTACTAGGCCTAATAAGTAGATAAGCTTTTAGTAGTTATAAAGTACCTAAAATTATTATAATTGTAAAGCACGCGCGTTATATACGCGGCGTATTTAAGGTAATAGTGCTATATTTTAAAGCATTGCACTATAGCAAGTAGTTCTTTATTATACGTATTATACTATACTTCTAGGCTAGTAAGCTTCTAACTATAATAAGCGATTAGGTGCTAGTAGAGTTAATCTTCTTACCCTAAAGGCTGCAGAAGTATACCGCTATAGGTATAGTTAAAAGCGTTAATAATCACTATTAAGGGTAAATTAGGGTTAAAGTAGCGAAGTAGCGGAGCCTATATAAACGTAGCGCGTAGCTTATAAACGCCTACTAATCGTCATCGGGCTAAAACTAAGGTTAATACTATTTAGTAGGCCCTTTTAACTTGCGCTTTTACTTCTTCTCCCTATCTAATATTGGGTTATAATGTGCCTATACAAGATATACGTATAGGGGGTATACGGTATTTAAGTAGTTCTAAATAAATCGCCTATAAAAGTTAGTAAAGTTAAGAAAAGACCTAAATGTCCCTATAGAACTTAGGCTTAGGCTATATTTTAATAGCTTTTACGCGGTTAGGAGGTCCTGCATAGCTAAGTATTTTATGCTATTTTGTAGCTATGGCTCCGGCTAGTTTGCGGGCTATTCTGCTTAGTTAATATCTTCTTATTAAGAAGGTTAATTAAGTTATCAAATCTAGGGTAGGCTCTCTATGTATTAGTGCCCAGTGGCCCCCTAGTCGTTTCGCATAGTATACTATTTCGCTAGTTACTAGACGGTATAGCAAGTTTCGTCCTAAGTTAAAATGGATATCGTTATTAGTAGCTCTTAATAGTGCTATAATATTTATAAACATAGTAGGTACCAATGCTATATAGGATAGCTTTATTTTTAAGCTCCCAGTAGGTGTATTAATAGTAATCGTTACTATTCCGTAAGCTTATATCTTTTTAAAATTTCCGCTAGTAATTAGGTAGTTATCTTCTACAGCTAGGTAAGAGAAGGTAAAGTCTTCTTAGTTATTATAGATGTGGGTATCTATACCAGGGTTAAGTATTTAGGTATTCTAAAGTTTAAATAGAGTTTAACTAGTACTAAATATGGCAGCATAGCTAGTTAGAGTTTTAAAAAGTAGGGTTTTAGAATTAAAATTAATTATAAATTCTGTATTCTTCTTTACTTTCTATTCTCTTTTTAAGATAAGGTTAATAATACGTTTAATCTAAGGCGTAGATAAGATTACTTCTTCTACTTTCTTTTAGATATCTGGGTTTAGTTTCCATCCTTAAGGGCGCTTTTACTTAATAATATAGTAGCAGCTACTAAATTAATGTTTAAAGCCGCATATGCATTCCTTATTCCATTTTAAATCTAAATTAGAATTGCTATTAAAATCTAAATTAGAATTAGAATTGCTTAGGGTTATAAAAGCAAAGTTATTAGCAGGGGTAGTAGAGGATGCTGCTTACTACATGCGGTAGTGCTCCTTAAATTCCTTAATTAGATCGATAATAGATAGGGCAGCTTTATCCTTCCATTCTTTCCTAATAAGGTCTACTTTTAGTGCTTCTATAAAACTAGAAGAGATAGATTTAATAGCTTAAACAAAGTCATAGTGTGGCCTAAATCCTTATACATTTAGTAGCTTTAATTACTCCGTAAGCTTATAGATATTCCGCTAGTTATTTAACCATTTATTAATGCTCTGCTTTTTATTATAGACTTTTAAAGCCGTATACTAATTAAGGACATCTCGTTTTTAACCTAAGGTAGTAGGGGCTAGTGCAGTCTTAAGTGCTTAAAGCCGTTCGTGTACTGTATTAAGGTCGTCAATAAGTAGAAGGTAGGCTACCGATATAGTGCAAACGATATAGTTACTAATATCGTTTATAGCCCGTTTTTACTTCTTGTATATATAAAGATCGTCTTTATATTCAGCATAGAGCTAATTATAGGCGGTAAGCTAACTTAGGTCTAGCTTTGCTATCGATATAGCCGTAGGTAGTATATCTCTTGGTGTAGGACGACTTAGTTATTCTAGCTTTAAACGCTCGCCTTTTTTGGATGGGTTAATGTACTCCCATACCTTATTAGTTTTAGCAGTGTCTTAGATAATAAAGAACCACTATATCTAATTAGATGGCTGGTTAAGGATAAGGTTAACTTTCAATTCGCTTATAGTCATTATTTTTAGGATTTAACAGGTTAGGCAGGGTCTAATTGGCGTCTTAGCAAAAACCTTATTTTGTCGTTTTTTAATTCATTAATTCGTTCGTTGGTTAGATACGTATAATCGTTAACTAGGGTTAATCGTCCATTCGTTTAGTAGGTAAAGAAGCTCAAAACACTGCAAAGGTAGTAGAAGTAGTGACTTCTTAAATAAGGTAGTAGATTAATTGGTTAGCAGGTAGTGCGATCCGGGCTTATAACTATAAGCTTTACAGTGCAAAGAATTAAATAAACGACTTAATTGTGAATGTAGCTCTAGAGGCTCTATATATATATAAAGAAGGTAGAAGTAATGGGGTAATAAATAGCTAAAATAGGAACGGTGATCTGTAACCAATATTAATCTACAACCAATATATTAGGTAGCGTTAACGCCGTCTTAGAGCCTTCTAAGCAGTGATCTTATATCTCAGCGCAGTGTCGGTAGTCGGTTACACCTATACTAAGTAGTTATTAATAAAGGCCATAGAGCTACTATTTTTGGGTGCGCTTTATATAAGATCCGCGTTAAAGAATAGAAAGAGTATTAGGGCTAGTGCTAATTCTTGCGGAAGATCTACCTGCGGAAGCGCCTATACCTTTAATATATATCTATTAACTAGGATATAGGCTTAATAGTTTATATAAAAGTCCTATACCTATTATATAATTATCTAAGATATCCATTACTGCTATAATCTTCTTATTTCCGGCTTTATGGCTATATTGTTATACGTACCCTTAATATTAAATAATACTAAAGATAGCGTTTTCTTTCCTCTTTATACTCTAAATACGTCCTTATAGAGATATAATAGCGTATATATTATTAACCTTTACTTCCTAACTCTAAAGTATGTCTTAAGTAGTAGGCTATATTCCTCTACTAGGTATACTATCCTCTTCGCTACTAGCGATTTAAGTACTTTTCTTAGCATTAGAAGGAGGGAGATCGGCCTATAGTTATTTACTAATATATAGTCCCCCTACTTTAGCTTCTATAGCGGTATAATTTTTACTACCTTTTATTCCTATAGTACTTTTCCTATCTTAAGTAATTTAGTAAAAATAGTAGTAATCTTACCGCTTAATACGGGCTATAGTTCTCACTATACCTTAGCTAGTAGGCTATCCTTTCCTAGAGCCTTATTTAGGCTAGCCCTAAATATAGCTACCTTAACCTTATATTTAGCAATAGGCTCCTATAATAATTAGTTATAGCTAGCTATAGTATCCTCCTCTTATTTATATAGTAGTAGGACCAGAAAGAATGCCTAGAGTAGTTCTCTTATAATATTATAGTTCTCTATAATAACCTCTCCCTATCCTTTAGCCTTTTTAATTAACGGTATTTTAGTAAACGTAAATATAGCCTGCGAATTAAGGTATTTCGACGCTTTTTATATATTATTACTATTACTAAGGAATTCGTCCTAATAAAGCTTTTTATATCGCTAAATAGTCCTATAGAAGAGCCTCTTCGCTTTTACTACAATATTATATAGCTTAGGATTATCCCTTTCTTACCTCTATATTATACTATTCCTATTTCTCTAGTATATATAACCTCCTTAGCGTTATAAGATCTTCGTTTCACTATCTTTTTATATATAGTAACGGCTTAGCCTGCTAGTAGTATACTTTAAGGGCTTTATTAATCTACCTATTAAGGCAGTTAACTATTTTATCTATATCTTTTATAGGGAATCCTATCTCTTTCTATTACTCTATATCTTCTTAAATCTTATTCTAGTTTGCATTTTTAATAAGCAACCTCTCTTAGCTCTCCTACGTGTCTATATTAACCTAAAAGCTAGTATAAATAGCTCTATAGTTTAATCTATACTTATACTCCTAAATAGCGTACTTTACTAATTTACTTACTAGACCTAAGGTTATAAGCATAAGGTTAATTATTAATATTTGCCCTATATTACTCTTAAATATAGATACTCCTATTAGAAGTAGGCTCTAAAATAACTAGTCCGCTATAAAGTTAATAATTAGCGCGCTTTCTTCCTACGTTAATATAGTACTAACGTAACTTCCTCCTTATAGCAGATTGTGCCGATTAAAGTTACCTATAATTACCACCTTAGTATATAAGTCGCGCAGTAGTTTACCCTAGATTAGACCGTTAATTATCTCTAGCCTACTAAATAGTTCCTCTAGGTTCTCTTCTTTAGTTCTCCTTAAGCATTTATCTAGAATATATACTAATATAATTATAAGTCTTATTTAGCCGATATACGCCACTACTATTATAATATCTACTAAATCTACCTACAGCTATATAGCTGCTAGCTTTCTAGATACCTAGATATATAACCTAACTAGGGAATACTACTACTTCCTACTTATTAGGATAAACCTTATCTACTAGGGATTTAAGCTAGCTAGCACTACTTCCCTATTTAAGAGAAAGTAGTATAGTTTCTGGCCTAGAATAAAGTAAAAGTCTACTAGCGCCTTATTGTTATATAACGCATTCTATACTTCCCTATACTTTCTTATATTCGCCTAAATAATTTAAAGTTCTCTATTTATAGCGCTGTTATATAAAAATCCTATCTATCTTTTTCTTATATACTAGGCATTTATGGTATAAGGCTTAGTAAGGACCCTAACAGTTTACGTAGTATAGATTAACCGTCTTATACTAGAGATGGCCTTCCTACCTATATATTTTGTATATATTAGGTTTTATATAGTCTCTAGCCCTATATCTAAACCTTTTATATTTATAGTATACTATAGGGGTATATCGCTCCTTAAATAGTAATATAATAACTATACCTCCCCTAAATAATACATTATTTAATATAAGCAGCTTCTCTATATCCTTCTTTATTGCTACTTTAATAATTACTAATATATACTAGCCGCGCGGCCTTAATTATTTAAGCTATCTTATTATATATACCTTTACACCATTCTTTATTCTAAAGTACTCTATAGCTAACTTACTTACTTTTCCGCTATTTATATTTATTACTAAAGGTACTTTAACCTAGTCTACCTTAACTATATACTACTTAGGTCTAATAAGCCTCGCCTTAAGGATATACGGTTTAAGCTATTAAGCAATTATTTACCTAAATATAGCTTCTTTATTTTTTTCTACTAAGAATCTAATAATACTTATACTGTTGCCTATTTGCTATATATAAAAGTCCTTAAGTATAGCTCCTATAAGCCTATTAATATCCTTTATACCTTATATAATAGTTTACTTTACTACTTTAGTAGTAGCTACCTTCTCTATTACCTCTAAACCTACTTAGCTAATATCTATTACTAGTTATTAATTAGGTTCCTTAGAGTTCCTAGCGCTTATTATTTATAATAAGGTTATTTCTAGCCCTGCCATACCTTTACTAGCCGCTACTAATACCTATAATTATATTAGAGCTAAAGGAGTATTTAGTTACACTTATAAGAACTAGATAGCTTTTTAGAGTTTAATATTTTACTTTTTAAGGCTTTAATATTCTAATTTAATATCTATTAGTTTATTTCTAATACTCTTAATAATACTATTTTAGCTTATAATAATATTGCTCTACTATATTATAGTTTCTTTAAGGCTTTTAATAAGTCGACAGAATTCGTTACAATTAATACCTCCTTCTTTATATTTAGGTAAGGTAAAAACTCTTACTATAGGGAATAGAGGCAATATATACTACGTAGCTTATATTCCGGTTTATAGTGCGGTTTACTGTTTAAACTATGCTAATCTTTAAGCAGTTTGTATCCTTAGCGACTGCTAGGCCTTTTATACCTTTATACTTAGTTTCCTTATACATCTTAGTAGAGCTACTAGCGGGTCTAAAGGTAGTGTTGCTAATACGCGTTTAGGGGTTAATATAGCTATCTAGGATAATGTTTAGGATTAGGCGACTTTAACGTATATATATATATATATATATATATTCTATTATAGCCATACACTATTTAGGGTATAGGCCGTTATAAAGTGCTAATTAAATACTTCCTGCCATTAATATGCTTGCTCTAGTTTAGAAGCTAACTATAAGAACTATATATTTATTACCTAATACTATACTTAACTAAGGAAATAAAGGAAAGTAATGTGTTACTATTAGAAGAAAGTTAGAGTTTAGAGGCGAGCCTAAGTAAGTGGTTTTTAATACCTCGTGTCCGCAGGGCTATTTTAGCATTATGCGCTTTTTAATCGGCGATATACTAGTAAAGGCACGTATAGAGGAGACTTGTGGTATATTCGGTTAAATAATTAGAGGAGGAATTTTTAAGAGTCTTTACTTATTAACGTCGGCTTTTATACTTTCTATATCTTATACACTTAGGTATAAACATCTAGTCTTCTTTATAAATTTAATTATAGCTTTAACTACGCCAATGTCTAGCTTCTAGAGTTTAATTAGGCCGTTAATATTCCTACCTCCTTTTTGTCTGCTTAAGTAGCCTCCTAATATATATAATAGATCCCTAAATCAATCTCTATACTACTCTCTTAGTTTAATCCTCTACTATGCCTACCTCCTATAAGAGAAGAGGAAGTGCTATATTAATTCTATAAGCCCACAGTTATACAACGCCGTCTTTATTATATTAATTTTATAGAGATATTCCTTTAAAAATGACTTACCGGTCTATAGCTGCGTAAGGATGGCAGCTTTAAAGCTGATTAGCTATTAGTATAATCCTACAGCCTTTTTAAGGTAGAGTGCTGCGTTAATCTTCCTTATAAACTTACCTATATTAGATCTTCCTACTAAAAGCAGTCCTATTATTATCTTAGCTCTTTTTAAGGCTTGCGTTACTAGGTACTATAAGAGGCTATCTCTCTATAGTAGCTCCTCGCTCTTTAGTCTTATTATTACTTTAATAAGCTTATCGGCCTTTTTATTTCCTATAAATTCTAAGTGGCCTAAAATCTAGTATAGCGTAATATTATTTAGCTAAAGCTTCTTTAAAATCTCTGTAATTATTTCCTAGTAGGCTCTAGCCCTCTAGCTCTATACTAATAGCAACGCTAATTACAAGTTAGAGAATATTCTTATACTAAAAGTAGGTATTAAAAAACTTACTTGGTTAATAGCTATATATATAGGGTCCTATAACTAGTTAGCTGCCTTACTAATTACTAGAAGCTCTATAAGGTGGGCGTCGGCCTAATTAGAGCTTGCTACTATTTTTAAAAGCGTTATTTTAGATAGCGTAGCATACACGCTAACTCCTACCCTACTATTGCGCACCGATATATTAACGTATATATTAACCTACCCTAGTTTATAGTCTTTAATAATAGCTTAAGTATATTCTTCGTCCTTATATATTACTATATTAGGCTTAGCTACCTACGGCGGGTATATATATAGTTTAACCTCTAACACCCTATTTACCTAGATATCCTTATATATCTTTACTATCCTTTAAAGTGGCAACTAGTGCCGTTTATAGAGCCTCTATCTTTAAATTATCTAATAAGGATGTAATTTGCCTAGTTTATAAATTAATACCTAAAACGTAATGGCCTGGTTACGCAGCCTTTACTTAAGAAGGAGTAGGCCTACTTCTACCTCCGCTATTAGTAGAGCGACGGTACGGAACCCCCTAATAATAGCTTATACCGTAATCCTCTACGCCTACTAAAGGAGCTATATTAATTCTTATATCGTAAGTAGGTACTATATTAGCGACGTATAGTCTACTACTAGTAGGACTAAGCTCTTAGCTAGCTGCTTAACGCTCTTAGGCTACAGTCCCTTTAATCTACATAACGCTAGTACTACCTTAGTAGCCTTGCCTACCTTATTTACTAGGTATGCCTTAAACCTTAGCTCTTTATTAAGAATTACCCTAAGGATTTTAATATCTTATATTAGGGGGATTCTTTTTCCTTTAAATTGGAGTAATGTGGTAGCATCCCTGCCCGCTCCTTTATATCTAGTAAGGTAGATAAATAATATTTTCTTCGCTTTAAATTAAGCTCTACTAGTCCTCTCCTATTTCTTAAGCATTGGTATAATCTCGTCCTAAATAATCTATATGTTTTTCTTTGCTATAAGGCCTATAACCTATACTAAGTAGTTATTAACGAAGGCTATAGAGCTACTATTTTTGGGTGCGCTTTATATAAGATCCGCGTTAAAGAATAGAAAGAGTATTAGGGCTAGTGTGTTACGGCACTGGCAGAAAGCGGCAGCTATGGTAGACGTTATGGTAGACGCAGGGCTTACGTGACTCTTACGTGACTAGGGATTGTATATAACTCCTCGCGTTGCTGCTTGTCCTTTCCTTTCCTTTTCTCTAGCTTTAGATTCTCGTTTATAGACAATCCAATCGTACAGGCTTGCACGACCCTTTTGCCGTACTTATGTCTCGATTGACTGAGTCGCTAACACTCCGCGCCCTTATAGGGATAGACCTCTTTATATATTGCCTAGTCTTTTAATTAAATAAAAGACAGCTTTTACTTTAGAGAGTTTTATATCTATATATTATTTAAACGTAAGCTTAAAGTCTAGAAATACTCCTAGCCACCTAATTAGGGGTTTAGGGGATATTTCTACGTCTTCTAGCTTTAGCCCTTTTTCTATAGTAGTACGTTTACTATAAAAGTGTATAAGCTCTGTTTTGCTAATATTAAACTAATAGCAGCCTCCTTAGCCCTAGCTATTAGCTCTAGCACTATTCCTTCTAGCTTTTTATAATTAGATTTAGCTAAGTTTAAAGTAACTATAATTGCAAAGTTATCTATATAGCTAAGAGAATAGGCTTCTTCTATCTCTAATTTGCAGATATTATATATATATAGTAGGAATAAAATAGGGGATATAGGCGAGCCCTGTAATATCCCTATTTTTATTTTTACTTTTTTATATCTGTCTATTAAAGCAGAGTTATAGCTTTTTACTACTAAGGAAGGTAGTTACCTATTATATAAACGCTATAGGTAGTCCTAGTTCCTTATATATAGATAAAAGCTAGTTTGCAGAGACATAGTTAAAGGCCCCTTTTACGTCTAGAAATAGCATAGTAGCTATTTTTTATCTAGCCGTTTACCTATTTCTTTTTAATTGGATATTATTTAAAAGTAGTAGAACTGCGTTAATTGCGGACTATTATCTTCTTCCTCCTAGTTGCGAGTTTTAAAGTAGACTAGTAGTACTAGCGAGATATCCTAATTATTAGCAAAGATCTTCTCTAGAGTCTTCCCTAGGCAGTTTAATAAAGAGATAGGTCTATAGAACTTTGGTAAAGAATAGTCCTCCTTATTTACTTTAGGGAGGATAACTCCCTAAGCTTTTCTCTAGACTTTTAGTTAATAGCCTAGGGTAAATAGGATCCTATAGATTCTATATAAAAGATCTTCTATAGTAGGGTAGACCTTTTATAGAATTGTAAAGGATAGCTTATCTAGCCCTAGAGCTTTTTTTATTAGAGCTAGAGAAGATTTCTTATTTAACTTCTATTTTCTCTAGTTTTAGCCATTCCTATTTACTATCTATATAGTATAGTCTTTTCACTTTATAGAGCTAGTAAAAGGGGGCTTAGGAAATAGAGTAGTTATAAAAGCTTTATATTAGTTATTAAAGCTTTTTACTAGTCTAGTCCTCCTGTCCTTACTATACTATAGACTAGGGATTGTTCGTAATATTTTCTCCTTTATATATTTTAGGGTAGTAAAGATCTCTTTTCCTCGTACTTTTTCTAGAAAGATATTCCAGTAGCTAGTTTTACCTTCTCTTATTGCATAGAAATATTGGTTTTTAGCTTCTTTATAGGCCTTTAGTCTAGAGCTTCTTATAGGCTATTCTTCTTAAAGTTTTCCTAGTTTTGCCATTTTTTCCTTTTCTATAGAAGCTCTTTATTCCACTATAGTTTAAAGAACTCGCAGATTCTAGATCTAAGAATGGCTTTCTCTACTACTAGCTTTATACAGCTAGTAAGGTCTATTAATATACTTAAGCTTCTATCCCTAAGCCTATAAGAATCCTTTAAAGAGGCTAGGGGACCTTTTTCTCCTATCTCTATACAAGGGTTTTCTCCTACTAGTTCTTCTAGTATTAAAACTTTTGCGTCTAATTCTAGTTCTTAAACTAGCTTTATTAGGGAAGTGGAAAAGAGTTTCTAGTTTACCTTTTTTATAGAGAACGAGGTTTCTTAAAGAGGGTTTAGGTATCTTTACGTCTCTCTAGTAAATAGGGAAAAGGCTATAGTCTTATAGTCAGATCCTGTTTCTTCTATTATAGTCCAATTATCCTAAGTATTTTCTTGGAAGTTTCTAAAGTAGAAGGCTAAATCTATAATAGATTTTCCCCTTATATTAGATTTATAGAAGGTCCCTTCTTATTTATCTAAATTTAGTAGTTAGTAGTTATATTTGTCTAGCCAATCTACTAATTCTTTAGCCTCTCTAGTTGAGTTCCTAGCTAGAGCGTTCCACTATATATAGTATAGGTTGCAATCTCCTGCTAGTATAAAGGGGAGTTCTATTTCTAGTTCTAGAATGGCCCTAGAGATAGTAGATCTACTATTTTTTTAAATTCTAAAGTTTTTGTCCAGTTATCTCTCGTTATAGATATTAAATAGTAGATTTTTTTTTCTAGTTGGCCATAGATTTCTAACGCTATAATGTCTATATTTTTATAGATATTCTCCCTAATTCTATATTATAGGATACTTATAAGCTTTTATAGTATAGGTATTAAATAAGCGACTTTATTTTAAATATAGCTCTAAAGACTCTATCCCTTCGGCTGGTAGATTTAGTCCTACGGTTATCGATAAGAGCTAGCTAATAGAGTTAATGGGATTAAGGCTCCGTGACCATACGCGTATTTTTAATTCTGGTGTTCGTGCACGGTCTAAATCTCATAGGACGCTACTAGCCGAATGGATATATATACAAGGTAGGGGGCAAGAAGATAATAATAATAATGTACAATTGCCTCGGTAGACAGCGCTTATAGTTAGCAATAGGTAATGGAAATAGGTAGTAAGGCATATAAGGTGGTAAGTCACAAGGTAATGCGAGCCTCGGTAGTCGGTTACAATACTAAAGCTAGTTTTCCTTATATAGATTACTACTCTAAGACAAATAGCTAGATTGTTAAGGAGAATAAGGTTAAATATAGGATGTGGAATAGAGAAGTAGGATCTTTTTTATCTATCTTTCTAGGTACTAGATTCTTATACTAAGATAATATTTATTTTCCTTTTAAATCCTATCTCTAATAGAGTTAGCTATACTTCTTGTCTTTTTCCCATATTATGTTATATAAAGGAGATTTCTCCTTTAGCTTTAGAAACTAGAGAGATTTTTTCTTCCTATATAGAACCTTCTAAGCTTATACTTATTAGGGTACTAGTTTAGCTACTTTAAGAGACTCGTAGTCTCTACTATTAGCGAAGTATTTTTCTTTACAGTTTATATAAAGAGGGGTAGTATACTTATAAGGTTTGCCTATTATATTATAAATAGAATAGGAGTAGTCTTTAGATAAGGTAACTGCTGCATAAAACCGACAGGCCCTATTAGTGCATCTATCTCCTATATAACCAAAATTTTGGCAGTTTATATACTGTATAGTAGGAGAGACCTTTAGGTACCCAACCACCATAACAGATACCCCTGTAATTAGGATTTCCTTCTATCTAAGGATTTCCTGTCTTTTCTCCTTATTTTTAATAGCAAAAACTATAGAGCCAAACCTAGTTTGTAGATCGTATCTCTTTACCCTAGATAAGATCTATTTAGGTAGTCCCTATATCCTAATAGGATTAAAGGTCTCTATTTCTTCTTTTAGAAGTCTAAAGCCTCCTTCTCCTAAAAATAGGGGGATAGGGACTCCGTGTACGACTACTTAAGCTTAAGGCTCTAGTTTTTATTCCCTTTTAAAAGAGAAGCAGGTGGACCAGATTTCTTTATATTTAACTAGAAAGTCTATATTATATTCTTCTATAGTTATAAGAAGAATATTCTACTTCCCTCTAGTTCTTATTATAGAGGCTATAATTGGCTTCTCCATTTGCAATTTGGACGTAAATAGTTAATTAGCTTTATTTCGTATAGAGAAGGTATTTAGAGTTTGGTCCTTTTAGTCTATAATTAAAACTAATCTCCTTTCTTATAGTCGCTTCTTTTTTTCCTCTAATAGAAGTAGGGCTAGTTAAACTAGTAGTATTACTAGCTGCTCTACTTATAATAGGGGGGATTAAAGAGGGGGGAGGAAAAGGAGAGGGAAAAGAAGGAGCAAAAGTAGAAGCAGAAAGGCCCTTCTTTAGCTTTTCTGCGTAGGTTTTTAGGGCTACCTCCTTATAGGGAGCTCTTACTTCTTTTACTAGTCCTTTTAGAACATCTCTTTCCTTTCTTTCTTTTTCCTTTATAAAGGGGTTCTCTCCTATTAGGACACTCTATACATAGTCCCCTAGTAATTTAACTTGCTCTCTTTTTTTTCTTCTTCTTTTAGCCCTATATAGGCCTAGTTTAGGTTATCTAGGGCTTTTTATAGGTGGTATCTTAGAGAGAGAGAGGAAGAAGGTATACTAGCCGTAATAGGCTTAGGTATTAATATCCTTCTTCTTTAGTTTTAGCTCTCTTTTATAGAAGGAGATTGTATATATTGTCTTTTTCTCGTATTTTTTTTCCTGCGTCTTTCCTAGAAGGGTAAGGGGAAGACAGAAGAGAAGAAGAGGTAAATAAGAGTTCGTTATCGCTTGTCTTTATATTTCCGCCTCTAGAAGGCCTTTATTTAGGCCTAGTAGGCCTTACTATCTTATAGGGGGGGTTCCTAGTTTTTTTAGTAGATAATAACCTCCTTAGGTCTCTTATCTTTTAGTATAATGGTAAAAAACTAGGTAAAAAGCCTTCCTAGTTTTTACTGTCCTTCTATATCCTTTTTCCTTACTAACCCTATTAGAGAGTTTCTGGGGAAATTAAACTAAAAGGTAGTAGAAAAACTCAGTAAAAAGACTATAATAGTTATTTTATTCTCTATTAAAAGGAAAAAACTACTAAAAAAAGGACTTGTTAGGCTTTTACTAGCAGAAAAGCCTAAAAAGGCAACCCTTCTCTTACTAAAGAAAATCTAACTTAAGGAGATATAGAAAAGTATCTACACCCCCTATTTTATAAGGCTTTTGCTTTATTAGAAGAAAAACCTAAGAAAAGTCTATTTTTTAGTTTTAGTGTTCCTATCCCTATCTTGCCTATATTTGCTTATTAGTTAAAACCACCTTAAGAAAAAATTTCTCTTAGGAAAAGGGGGTAAAAGGGTAGATAAATCCACCTCTAGCTCGCTAGGCAATAGGAATTAGGTCTTGAAAGTTGAAAAATCGATTGTTTTTGGTAGGAAGATGGGTATACGTAAGTTTTGAAGTGTGGCGCCACCTTTTAGTAAGGTTGTATATGTAGTAAAAGGTTAAATCTATCCCTAAACCGTCTTATTTTTATTCTTATTATTCGTCTTAGGTCTATATAGAATTATAGTAAAGAAATACTTTATAATGTTTTATACTTATATAGGTAGGCAACTTAAAGTATTTTAAAACGTAGTAAAAATAGAGTTAATATATAACAAAAGTATATATTAGTTAATCTAGTAGTTTAGTAAGCTATATAAGAAGATAATAGTCTAGACCCCTTAGCAAGGTAATTTATAAGGTTATAGATAAACTAAAATAGTTAGAAATATAAATAAAATATAAATAAAATATCTACCTTACCTTAAGGTTATATATAGCCTGTAACAGTTCCAGTGTCCTTTTACTCTCTTTCCCTATATACGCGCGCAATACATAGCCATTTTGCTTTATATTGCGCTAGAGAATTTCAAGTTTAACTCTCCTAATTAAGCTTAAAAAATTCAAGACTTTGCCTTTTTTGCTAGCGCATAGCTCTTTTAGCAGACGCACAGTATCTACGCTAGATGGTGCACTTGGCTAGCGATTACCGAAATTGCTATATATTGCGCACGCATATAGGGGTGGGGGGACACTAGAACTGTTACAGGCTATATAAGCTTAAAAGGCGCGATTTTTCTTAGCCGGGAGGAGGGGGGGCAGCTATATCTTTAGTATTAGAGTATTAAGGAGAGTTACTATAGTTAATAAAAGAGATAGAGTAATAGCGGTAGTAGTAAGTAGTAAAGGGAGGGGAGTAGGGCCCCAGAATAAGATTTAAACGTGTCCATCCCCCTATAATAGTAAAGATAGTAGTATTATAGAGCTTTATAAAGCTGTTAAAGAAGACTACAATTATTAATAATATATTATAAATATAATTTAAATAAATATACATTTTACTACCTAAATCTTAGTAGTAAATAGCTTTCTAGTTATACTAGCAGGTCTAGAAGTAAGACTATAAGCCTTCTTAATATGGATATATAAGGTGCTAGTAGTTTAAAAATACTTCTAAATATATTAATAATATATTAATAATATACCTAATAGCCCTAATCTAAGTCTCCTAGCTAAGCCCTATAAAAGATTTTACTATACTTAATAATAACTTTAGTAAGCTCTATACTATTCTATAACTAATTAAAATATATTACTAATATATTTAAAAGTATATACCTTATTATTATCTTTTTCCTAATCTTTTTAAAGAAAGGGTAGCCTATAAGCTTATTTAGTTTAGGGTATCTTTTAGAGGAACCCTATTATAATTAGAATATACTATAATAATATTTAGATCTTACTTTAAAATCCTATTTAAAGTTTATTTAAGATTTATCTATACTGCAGCTATATTACTTTTATAACATATTTAGATAATATAATTAATTAATTAATTACATTTAGAACGTATTTTAATGGTGGGCGTTAAGTTAAAAGCCGTTGCGAAGTAGTTACAGAGGTGACAGGTGAGGTTAACTTTTTTTGGTGGTGGGCCAAATTAAGCGAGCGTTAGCGACTTTTTAGCGTGACGGGGTGAACCCGTCCAAGCACCCAGAAACTTTGACGCGGTCGGCTACCTCCCAGCCATGAGTCACCAAGGTTGATCTCGCCATCTCTACAGCCTATATAGAAATACTTTAGCCCGTTCCCTCCCTTAGAAATTTCAATCGTACTTCTTTCCCGACAATCTGCACGCTGCCATTCTGGACATAATGGATAGTCAACGCGCTGTTGTTAAACATTATGCTATTTTAATTGGAATCGATGCCTATCCGGACCGACCCTTGAAAGCTTGTGTGCGGGATGTCCAACAGATCAAGGAATCTCTGCAAGGAGAGTCAACCCCTATTGACATACAAACGTTCACGGCAACCAAGGGCGCCAGCCCGGAGTCTTCTAGTCCAACAGAAGACCAGATGTTCTGGCCAACATATCATAATGTGACTTCTGCCCTCGAGAAAATTACTTCTCTGGCAAAACCTGGGGATTTCATCTACATCCACTACTCCGGACACGGCACCCGAGTCGAACCGGGCAGCGAATTCTCCAACAAGTCCACGGGAGATCTGGCGCTAGTTTTACTCAATGGAGGCAAGGGGAACAATGTCAGGTATCTTTGGGGCCCAAGACTGGCGTTCTCATTGAAAGCTATGGTCGAGAAGGCGCTGGTGGTCACTCTTGTTCTCGACTGTTGCTTCTCTGCGAGTGTCTACCGCCGCAATGACTCAAACGTCCGTTTTCTGCCTTACGACGCTGAGATCGATTCGAAATTCCCACTAGATCTTGAGAGGAGTCTCGAAGATGGAGCCAGGGGTTCAGCAAGCCGCGACGCTTCCATGCTACCCAACTGGCTTATCAACCCAGATCGGTGCGCAATACTCACTGCATGTGGTCCTCACGAAGAGGCCAGCGAACTCACAACACAGGATGGACAGAGATATGGAGCGTTGTCCTGCTTTCTTCTTCCTCTGATTAAATCCGGCGGCTTCACGAGGAAACACAAGGACATCTATCGTCCTTTATGCGTCAGGTTTCGGGAGTCCTGGCCGCGACAAAACCCTGTGCTTTACGGGAACAAGGAACAAGGTTTCTTTGGACACGTCGATTTGAAGATGAACATAGCACCAGTCCCAATCGTTAGGCGTGGCGGGAATCTTCAACTACAGGCCGGCCAGGCACACGGGGTTTGCGATGGCGACCAGTTTGCCGTATGTCCTTTGGGTTCAGCAGAAAGCACCATATCTAGTCCAAAGGGAGACCTAGTAGTTGCCAAGGTTACCCAGGCCAGAGGTCTTACTTCGAATCTGGAGCTATTAGATACGAATTCTATCCATGCACAGACAGGATTGATCGCAAAGCCCCTCATCCGATTCTTCCTTCGGGGACTTCCGATACGACTCGCCTCTGACCTACCGCATTTGGATGAATGGCTTACAGCTCTAAGAGAGCGATCATTTGATGTTCACATCGACACGGACAAACATGCATTTCCATTTCATCTCGTATTGGACTCTAACGAGGAGTACGGAATCCTTGACGAGTATGGTGAGAGGATAATCAATCTGCCGACTATGTCTCGGTATCAAACGGATATCAACCATATTTGTGACGTCCTGGAGCACTTGGCTAGGTACCGACTGGTCCGAGATCTAGCCAACAAAGTACCAGCAGATCCTTTCCTAGACACCTTCGATGCTCACGTCATCAACCGGTCAGAGAAAGTCTTCCGTCCAGGATGTCTGGTAGAAGTGGAAGATGATGAAAAGGCGAAGTTCACGTTCGAGCTGCATGTAGAAAATAAAGGAAGGAACACTCTTTACGTCTATATCTATGATATGAGTCCTTGTTGGCAAGTGGAAGATATCTACTGCGGAAGTTACGAAGTTATCCCTCCACGGAATCGTGATCAAGGGTTTACGGGAGTAAGTAGGAAGAAGCTGAAAACGATAGTCCCAGTCGGAATGAGAGAGAAAGGGCACCGTGAGTGCGAAGACGTTGTCAAGGTGTTTGTTACCTCACAGCCAACGTCATTCGACTTCCTGGAGCTGCCTAAACTCGGTGACCCGATTAAGAGGAACAGCAAGAGTAGGACTAGCCGAGAAGACAGTAATGCGTCAGAGGAATGGGCGGCGCTGAATTTTCCTATCCGTACTTCTTTGAGGTAGCCGTCGGGAAACTATCAGCTCTTATCGCCTAGACACAGCCCTCCCATCACAACTAGATTCTGGCTGAATGGATCAGAGTTGGGAATAAGCAAGCGAGCCAAGCTGAGCAGGCTTAGCTTGCTGGCTTGCAATTTTTGACACCTTGAGCTTGCTTGCTTGGCTTGTTTGGCCAAAATCGTCGGCTTGCTTGGCTTGCTTGCCCGCTTGATTGATTTTTGTATAGAAGTCTTGGGGTTGAATACAAAATCAAGGCTATGGCTCACCCCAAAATCTCTCCTCTGCAGCCCGACCCGTAGTTATAACGCGCAGTTACACAGGGGTGGTTATCATGAAGCTTGGTAAGGTGGCGAGAGGCTTTAAGAGCGTACTAAAGCTTAAGGACCTCGGCTCTTAAATTTTGTAGTGCCAAGGATACAATTGGGAAATCACGTGAAAAGAACCACAGAGAAGCTTCGAAGAGGCACGTGATGGAGATGTACGGGCACGTTCAACCTTCTCCAGACCACGCTCAGCTGCACCCCCGACCTCCGATACCTCTGCTCAGCTGGAGCTCTCGGCATTCGAGCGAAATACTGACTACACTACCCGCGGGTGCGCGGGCGTAATCGCGGGCGCGGGCGCAAGCGCGGGAGTGCCTGTAGAGGCAGCAGCACCTAATCTAGTTCTTACAGCACCTTGCAGAGCACTCTATCCCACGCGCCGTTGAGGCGTACACCAAAAGAAGCCCATGCGCGAACACCGAAACATTAACACGTCCTCCAAGGACCCAATTCGGCTGTGCTCTATACGATATACCCTTCTGTAAAGAAGGGCCTTGCTGATAGGAACGCCTTAGCCTAATTAGGACACGATAGAGTTAATTATATATAAGTGTGAGCTTTATTATAATGATTTAAAGCCTTAATTCATTGATCAAATCCACAGCTTCATTTCGCCAAGACTCGACTCAATCTAGAGACTCTGGTTGGTTCGTTTGCGTGTACGCCTTTCTCAACGACGCATGGGATAGTCCTATTAGTTAACTTAAGACGATCTTAAAGGTATTACAAGTGTTATATTTTAGCACTTTAATTTTCGCGATTTGGGTGTAAACAAGTTAAACACACGTGACATTCTAACTTGAAGTGGAAGGATCTAAGCCTGTTTAAGGGGGGTGTGCAATTAGTAGTGGCCTTAAATATAGCTTACTAGGCCTAACTTAACGAACTAAATTTATACTGCCCTACTGATTTTCGGTTCTAGGTATGAGTTTGTTCAATTATTGCCGAAAACAATCTGCTCTGAATGCCTTCAAAGACCTCTCTAAGACATGTATAGCGTGGCATTGATGAAATGGGTCGCTCTTTGTCTCGGCCTGGGATTGGTGTGTGCAGTTCGTATGCACCCCGCACTTCACAGAACTAGACGAGTGTCTGTACGCTCTTGCTCTGCATTGGGTTAAATAGGTATCAAATCCTACATTTGCTTGCTACCTCTTGCTACTTCGTACTGATACCTTCTTAGAAGGGAGATAATCAACTGGAAGTTGCCTGACAGGAGGCAAAACGGTTCAAGGCTCCCCAGGCTCTCTTCAATGCCCATGCAAGATTATCCTAGATCAAAGTTTATATCACTCACCTCGGCTTGCGCAAGCTTTGGGCTGCAACGCTCAGTTCCTTGAATGAAATAGATGTTCGAACGATGTCCTAGATTAGTCGTATATTGCGCATCACTAGAGGAGCACGTGAAAATGCCCAAAGCTTGTGTTTGTGACTGCCCAGGATACATACAGGATTCTAAATTAGTAAGACCCCACCGTTGGTACTAATAACACCTCCCGTTAGATTCCGATCCTTCATGCAGTACAGATACGTCTCAGCTACATCCTCGACCTGGCCCGCCCTGCCAGTTGCCATTTTAGTCTCCTATTTCCTAAACGCCTCCTGTTTCTCTTGGTCCGGCATCTTCCACAATGTTGTGTCTACTGCCCCAGGACTCACTGCGTTTACCCGGATAGGCTTCATGTCCAGCGCTAAGCCCCGCGCCATAGTGTGATTGCCGCCTGCGTAGCAGCCGACTATTACCCAGTCCTGGTGCGGTTTCTCGCTCACCGAGCCGGTCGTGATAGTATATGATGACATGTTTGATTTCTCGAGATACCCCGCAGCCCCGTGCGCTACGATGAGCGGTGCATTGAACCGGACTATACCGGCTTGCTGTATCTTTTCTAGTGTAGTTTTTTCGAGCGGAGTAATGCTTAGTGCGTCGCCAGCCGTGTAGACCACATGGTCAAGCTGCCCAGCGGCCTCTTGCACGGCCTTCTCGAAGAGTGAGACGATGTTTAAATCAAGGGTCTCATGGTTGCCGAGGTCGCACGCGTGGCCAGAAATCCGTGGCCTAGCGCTAGGATAGGCCTCTTGTAGTGAGGAGATAGACGCGGCGATGTGGGAGGCTGAGGCTGAGGATATGATGACGGTACAACCGAGCTCGAGGCAGGCTTCTGCGACACCGTAGCCAATGCCACCGCTACCTCCGATTATAAGACGCAGTTGTTGCGGAGTTTGTTTGAGTATTTTGTCTGGTCTGTCATCGTAGAGATATATTGCGTTTCAAATTTTGGATAGATAGTTCTAGGTGGTACTACAAGGTAGTTCGGTAGCAATTGAGGATGTTGATATTCGTTAAGGCACACCACGAAGCTTTCTTTTCACAATTTGACTGGTCGGATTTTGCTGGAGTTAAGGATAAGTGGGGAAGCCCTTACGCAGGACCTTGACTTAATAATGAGTGCGAGGCGGAATTACGGTTCGGAGATAAGAGCTTTCGCTGAGTGATGATGCAATTGCGGATCAATGATTCTGCTGTTAATGCGTTGCTAGCTGCGAGAAGTGGGTGGCCCTTGGCAAAATTTAGGCCATCTCACCTGCCAGCATATAATCATTCTTCACCAAACAATAGAGCTGACATTTAAGCAAGGCAGACCCAAAAAGACATCTATGCATTTTATAAAAGTGATATAAGCACCTAATCTAAGGCATCTGCCACAGAGAATTGATTTGCTTCCTCCGAACCTACAACATGTAAGCGATTAGTAATTATATATAATAAACGGAACAATAACTTACCAGGGGCGCCACAAACAGAACACCGACACCTAATGCAGCAACAGTTGCAAGCATCTGAAGCTTGTTAAAGCCCTTCCCTAGCATATCAAATGCAAAACTCGGGGCAACTCTAGTCCCGAAAATATCCAGTCCGTAAGCGAAGACTAGACTCGTACTTTCTAGCAGAGCTGGACTAGTGGTGATCTTTTTAACTCCGAATAATTCCATTTTGTGATTCAAGTACCACTTCGGATCAAACTGGATGACTGGCGAGTATTTGGTAAGGCCCTCGCTGACTTCCGCTGCCGTGGGGTCTCTTCCCACCGGCCTTCGGGGATCAATGATGTGACGTGGTATCCCAACAATTGAATTAGATTCTGGGAGTGTGATTAGGAGCTGGCGTGAGGTAATGCCTTGGCGAGTTTGTGTGACAGTCATGTGCGAGATCTCCTCCGGAATGTGATAAGTTTGAGAAACAACGTATGGCTTTGCTGCGTCATCTGAGGCAGTAGAAGGTTGTATACTGGAGGAGTTTGTCGCAGCACCAAGCGGACCGCGATCATTTGGAATTGAAGATTCAAACAGTTCTGCCACTACAAGCTGATACCCTCGAGAAGGATTTTCGAAAGATGAGTCTAGGGTGATGGAATAACTGAACCAGTTCTCCGACAGCGCTGATGGGATTGTTCGAGAAATATCAACATGGCTATGCGCAGCGGCATATAGAAGGTTTCCGGAAGCAGAATCCAAAAGATATAAGGATGCTGCCTGGGGAGTGTCGAGTATTGTGGTAACAAGAACAAGGTTAGGATTGAGATACTTGTAGAGTACTCTTCGGTCGCCTAGGACTTTTCCAATGGAAGCTACTGGATCGTTAACTGGTCTTGCAGTAACACCAACGATGCGCTCTCCGTTTGGAGGAACAAATTTCCAAATCGGGTCCGAAGCCTTTTGATTACTAAGGAAGCCTTTCAATTCTCCATCAACTAGCTCATAAGAAACCAAAGTTTGTTCTTCGGGTAATCTATCTGATTCCGCTTTGACCGTTCCCGCGGCTAAAGTGTTTCCAGTGGTTGAATTGATAAGAAGTGGGGTTTCGAGCCCTTTCTGCCTCACCTCGAAATATCCCTGTGAAATGCTCAATGTGGGATTGTCGAATGTAATTCCAGGGGCGAGTTTAGCAAGGTCAATGTTCCATACCGTACGGCCAGCATTTCCGACATCGAGTCCGACCAAATGGTTATTATCCGTGGCAATAATTACGAGTTTACGGAATCCGAAAGTGTCCTGTTGGACTTCACTAGCAGAAGCGCCTGAAGATTTTCCGACAAAATTAGCAAGAATTCGTACTGGAAGGCCCTGGAGCCACGCTGGAAAATGCTCGAGGTCTCTTATGTGCCTTCTGACCCTATGTATGTAGGCAGCGAGAACATTCTCATGGCCTTCAATGGCTAGTTCTTGTGCGAGCGTTTCTTCCTCAGGGAGCTCTGCCCACACAGCAGTTACGGCTCCTGCTAGTAATTCCGGCCGAGTCCATACGAATTCTCCGTTACGAATAAGTACCCATTGTCCATCCGACAATAGCAAGGCAGACCTGACTGCATGAGCAGAACCTGATCGAACAACGACCTCTGACACGCCATGAAGGGGATAGAGTTCTTTGGGTGAGCCTGGTTCCTTGGTTGGCCAACGCCCAAGGATGCCATGCGACACAGAAGATACGACAATGGTCTCATCCGATGTTATCCTCGTGAAATAGACATTAGCATCGGTCGTGCTTGTGGTAAAAGCCCCCTTGCCTGCCAAGTCGGGAAGGGTGTAAGCCTTTGATATTACGTGTGTCTTCAAATCAGCATGGAAAACTTCAGCCGAATGAGCGTTGGCTGTCTGATACTGGACAAGAAAATGCGAGAGAGAATTTATCCGGTGCGGGGCGTGCAAAACAATTTTTTGTACTTCTTCGCCAGCAGCCCTAGGAACATTGAAGGTTGATATGCTCTTGCTACCAATTATGTTTATCTTCAAGACTTTATGTGATTTGTCGGTCCATGCAAGGATTGGAGATGCAGAGTTTGCCCCGGCGAAGAGAATGGAGTCGGGGGACGCGGCCTCGCCATCTGAGTTCAGGGTATACTGGTCGAGCTTCTGACCAGTTAATGGATTGACAGAAGTAACTTTAATCTTCAAGCCTCCTAACATGGTTGAGTGAAGCGAGATGTAGTTGATGCTCGTAGCGGATATGGAGACTTGGAACGGAGAGTCTCCACTGGAGTGCCAATTAGCCCATTTTCCTTAGAGAGATAAGTGAGGAGCCTAAGCTACCTGTTGTCCAGATAGGTCCACTTCATAGCTCCAGTCTTGCCATCTAATCTCCTAACCCCGTTAATACCACCACTGAGAAGGACGACAACGTCCTTCGTATCCCTTTCTGATTTACCATCCTCAAGCTCTAGTATCTCCAAATCTTTCGCCGTCGCGCCGGCAAAGGCAGCCTGCCACGCAAATCTTCCATCCGACGCGCTCCATGCTGTGATCTCACCGCCCACAGCGCTTACTATAGTATCCTGTCCCTCCCCAGCCCTCAGAAATCCGTCCGTGCCGTTCGGAGAGGGCGATAAGGTTTGCCGCCAGACAATAGAGCCATCCTTCGGGTTCACCGCACCAATGACTAGCTTGTCCGAGAGGGTATAGATGAGGGAGGCTTTTGAGCCTGCGTAGGGCTGCTGGAAGAAAGTAGCATCCTGTTTCGGAAAGCCAAGAAGAGGGTGGTGATAATCAATGTGGTAAGCATCGTCGGCGAAAATGGCGACGGTCCTGGCGACCAGGAATGCGGCAGAGCCCAGCACAGCATGAAGCCGCATCGTTCACAGTGAATGGTCTAGATGAAGCAGCTCCTCAAGGTTCAGAGCTCCCACGTCCGCCGTTTCAGCAACTGTGGCAGCGGGATGTCGGAGGAGGTTCGGCCCGCTGTCTGACTCAGCCACTCGTTTTTTCTCTCGCCCTTCGCCCTGTCCGTTCAAGCAGCATGCAAAGCAGCAAGCCTCTCATCTGCCTTACGCTCACCGCAAGACGTCACCTATTCCAAAAGTTCTGATTACCACGTTTGTCAGCTTCCTGTTGAATCCAGCCCCCCTCTTGTTTCAATGCGAGCACCCCTTATGGTTGACATTATGGATTGCGAATTGGGCCCATTGTAGCTAATCATCGCGTGGCACTCTGGCGTGGCCAGCAGCAGAAAATGCAGGTGCAAAACGTAACAGCCACTAAAACGAGTCAGCCACCTAGGCGAGCCATCCACTAAACCCACTATTATAAATATTTATTTAAAAATTTAAAAATAAGTTTATTATTATATATATAGCTTAAATATAAGTTTTAATTTTATAATTTCTTTTAATAATTTTTTTCTAAACTTTTATATTTAATATTATTGCTTAAATATATTTAATTAAATATAAAAAAAAATTTTAAAAAAAAAAGTTTTATTTACGAGTAGTTATATTTTAAATTTTATTTAAAAGGCTAAAGTTATCAAATTTTGGTGTTTTGGGAGGCTGACTCGTCTGGGTGACTGGCCCGTGGGTGTCGGCTACTCGTGGTCTTGCCCGGCTCTGCAGGCTTTGCAGAGTCAAGCCATTCTTGATAAGGCGTCAAAGAGCGCGCCTAGGATCCCTCCAGGATCCAACGACGTGGGCATTGGAGCTTGGCTATCGTCGGTCGAGTCCCAATTGTTAGGATCGGTCTTGCATCCGGAGCTGCTAAGCCATGCTGCCGGTAGCGCCGAGAGACGGCCTCTGCTTCTTCGTTGGCGCCGCACAGGGGAAGCATTATTCCCCAAGCCGATGATGAAAGCTGTTTGTAGGCAAAACTCTTTATTACGATAACGGGTGTATATAACGGGTATATAATGGGTATATAACGATATATTTTGTATTACGATCTTACATACCCTAATCAGGACTTTGTGGTGTAATTAGCGATTATCTGACTTTTGACGATATCGTTAAACCAGCAATATCAGTATAACTAGTTGTATAGGAAGGGGTATATCTGGCCGTAAGGAGGAAAATCTATACCCTTTAGGCTTTAGATCTGCTTTTTAGTAAGTTTTTACTGCTTATTCATCCGGCACGTGACTCTTGATACAACAAACCCATATCGTACTAAGAAGTTTTGCCTGTATCGGGCAACTAGCTAAACTGATCTAGTCCAATGTGCACCCGCGTGCGCTCCACGCATTGCAAAAACCCTCATGGCAAATCATGCCTGGCCTTGGCTTTGGCTCTAGGCCTCCTCCAGCTACTGCCAGCAATAACCTCCAGGTCCAGCGCATCGTTGCAGGCATTGTCGCCTGTGATCCCGCACTACCTAGGCCAAGCAATTATGTCAAAGCTCAAAGCTCGATCGAGGCGTGGCCGAAGAAGCCCAAGCAGTCTTGAGAGGTATTAATTATGCAGCGGCACCCTCTCCAAAGTTGCCCCTCAGTCTCCCTCTCAAGCAGAGCCCGAAATTGTTATTGTTGCTTGAGCTATTGAAGAATCTCCTCACCTTGACCGGCTATGTAATCGATAAGCCCACGATCCTTTTTTTTTTCTCTCGACGCCCAAACGCATCTTGGAGGTGAGTTTGGAATCCACCCCCATTCGCAACCGCAGTTTATCCCACATTGAAGCTCTGGCGATCACCCCCATGCAACCTGTAGAAGACCCGGCTCAACCTAAACAATATGGCTTACCAGTCCCGTAGCCTGGTTGGTGGCTTTCGCAGCGCAAACACGCATCACTGTTTTCTCCAAGCCATAATTGAAATCTAGACACACGCTTAGCAATAGCAATACCCATATTGTCCTCACCTCTCGTACCACTATACACCTCTAGTTGGCCATTGAGAAGCGAACGGCGACTTTGATCCGCCTTGGCCACTTGTGGCGTGCCCCCGCGGCTGGTGGCAGCAATATAACGCGCGCGGCTTTCCTTACCACCTGTCCTACCAACACTTTGACCTGAGGCATGTCGCAAAGAGAATACCATATAGTGGTTTTGGGTTCCGGTAAGTCTTCCTAGGAACGCGCCGAGTTAGAGTCGCCAACGCTAACGAATGAACGCTCCAGGCGGAGTTGGAAAAAGCTGTCTGACTGGTATGTCTTTCTACCACTCGACCATCTCAGGCCTAAGGGTTATCTACTGAACCTTCGAAGCACAGTTTGTTCAAAATGTGTGGATAGAAAGCTATGACCCTACGATCGAGGATTCGTATCGAAAAGCGATCGTAGTAGACGTTAGTACCCAATACCACTTCACTGGGTGCCCCAAGTCGCGTATTGATTCCCATGCACAGGGCCGACAGGTCATCCTGGAGATTTTGGACACTGCCGGGACAGAGCAATTTAGTGAGTCCTGTCTCTCGGGACGTGCTGTTTAGCAAGAGCTGACCCTAGTTTAGCTGCGATGAGGTATCCTGCGGCCTTACCCGATCTACCACACCCCCCACTGATTTAGTTCAGAGAACTTTACATGAAAACCGGCCAAGGATTTCTCTTGGTGTTCAGCATAACGTCTATGACCTCCCTTCACGAACTTGCCGAATTACGAGACCAGATAATACGAATAAAAGATGATATGAGGGTACCGATCGTGCTTGTGGGCAATAAATCGGACCTTGAGGAGGATAGGGCAGTGTCGCGTGCGCGGGCATTCGCAGTGTCACAAAGCTGGGGAGGATGTCCATACTATGAGACAAGCGCCAGGAGACGGGCAAATGTTGACGAAGTCTTTGTAGATCTCTGCAGGCAGATCATCGTCAGGGACATGGAATTGTCGAGGGCGAGGGACTACGATCATCGAGACAGCTACAGACACCGTCGGGATAGGGATAGGGATCGAGACCGAGACCGAGACCGAGACCGAGACTCAGGAGGGAGGCACGGTGGGCGACGGAGACGCCGTGACGTCTCACATTGTACAATTTTGTAGCGATGGATGTGGATCTTACCCGGCAAGTCCTGTAAGTAGGCATTTTCGACCCTGCAGGACAGGGCGCTTCGTCCTCAATCTCAGTTCTTCCGGTCTTTTCCGGGACTATTCTTTCTCAACCATAGAGGTATTAGAAGCGTAGCCCGCCGCCAAAATAACTTCTACTATTTCTTGATTCATTCGTACGCTTGTTAGGTTGTCGCGCGTTCGACTCTGCGGCTGCATGTGGTGGCTGAGGTAGCTTTTGGCTAGATTCTCAACTCCACTCAGCCGCACGCTCATCTCCATCCAGAGCCTCTTAGGGCTTACCGGGAAAATACGACTCGATCGAGTAAGCCCCACTTAGTATGACCGTCAGCTCTTTATTTAATCAGCCAAGATGACCGAACTGTCAGCACAACGGAAAGTCAAATACACTTTCGGGGGTTCCGACCTCAAAGTTTAGCTTTGGAACTTGGCCTTCAAATTCTGCAAGCCTCCACTGGCATGAGTCCTTCTCGAGACAAGATGTTACTCGCATCTTAGAATTGCCCCCCCCCCCCCACTGCATGACG
>Ga0307515_10003886_pt1 | contig 31200 bp, 22 predicted proteins | sample 17_EM_MG_FD_194513 | JGI IMG/M metagenome (GOLD analysis project Ga0307515, IMG submission 194513) | Populus trichocarpa ectomycorrhiza microbial communities from riparian zone in the Pacific Northwest, United States - 17_EM | ecosystem: Host-associated > Plants > Roots > Unclassified | place...
CTTATCTTATAGATATATTCTATTCATTCACCCGCCGCCGGCACCAGCTTTGCCTTCAAATCCGGGTCTTTCATATCCTTATCCAGCGGGAACATAGGGCGCTGAATGCGGTGGTACGGCAGGCGTTCGATGTTCTGATCAACCCCGCCGGGGGTTATGGCCAGCAGCCAGTCGGCGCGCATGGCATATAGTTCGGGTTCAAGGTAGCCAATTTTTACTACCACAATACCGGCGGTGCGCGGGTTTAGGCCCAGGCGGGTAAAGTCAATTTCTTTGTGATAGGGTTTGCGCTTTTGGGTGATGATCACATGTACACTGCCTACCTTTACCACGGCCTCCACTTCGGCATCCTTATCGCCGTATTGGATAGATTCTACCGTGCCCGATAGCCTTACGGGTGGTGCAAAACGGGCATCAACGGCTGCGCCGGCCAAACCATCCACATGGCCGCCTACACCCGCGGCAATGGCGCTTTTTATCAATTGCGGCGCAGGGATGGATGCATACAGCAACGATGGGCCTGCATCGGTTTTAAACTCCGGCCGGGCCAATATCTGTGTCAGTGTCCAGGTAGCATCTCCTGCCCCGCCAGCCGTCGGGTTATCGCCCGAATCGCTGATGTAAAATGGATGTTTTGGGCTGGCTACGGCCTTATCAAGGCATTCTGTTAAAGTACCTGTTGGTGCTACAAATTCAAAGGCTTTGCGGGCATCCCAAAAGTTTTGGGCCAGCTTTTCGGCGGTGGCTGTTACCACGGTTTTATCGTCGCCGGTTACCATTACTACGGCATGATTGCGCGGCTCATCGGCCCAGGCGTAACCAATCCAGATGGCGGCATCAATAACTCCCGGCTGTACCGAAGCCGGGGCTACGGCCTTATATATGCTTTTACCGGGCTCAATCCGGGTGCTTGTTTTTTCGCCGGGCAGTAAAATAGGGATAGAGATGTAAGCCTTGAATGCCGGTTTTCCTTTACCGGTTTCAATCCGGCTGAGGAGGTTTGCAACAGCCCGTTGTTTGGTTTGCATGGCATCTTCATGCGGGGCCATGCGGTAGCAGGTAATCAGGTCGGTATTTTGGGCCAGCCGCCAGGATACATTGCCGTGCAGATCCATAGATGTGGAGATAAGTGTTTTTGTTCCCACTACTTTTCTGATCCTGGTTATCAGGTCGCCCTCCGGGTCATCCAACCCAACCACGCTCATGGCACCATGGATATCAAAATACAACCCATCATAAGGCAGGTGTTTTTTAAGCGAATCTAAAGTTTTACTAACCAGCGACTCATAAGCTGCCCTGGTGACCGCCCCGCCGGGCAGACTTTTGCCCACCAAAGCCGGGAACCAAAGCGCGCTTTTGCGCAAAGGCGAGTCGGCAGTCATAAATGGGTACGAACTAAAAACTTCGGCCCCATATTTGGCATGAAAAGCAGCTTCATCCGTTAGTGCCGGCGAAAACGTGCTCGACTCGATACCCAGGCCGCAAATGGCTATCCGGGGCAATGGTTTATCGGTAGGTGTTTTTAAAGTACCACCTGTTAGCAGCCCAATTAGGCCGCATGAAAAAATCGCCAACAATAAACGCTTGAGCATAGCCTATCTAATTAGTTGTTTTAAATATAAGGTTTTGCACCAGATAGCCGGGTATTTGACAGGAAATGGGTTGTTTTTTTGCGCAAAGACGCTAAGCCGCAAAGCAATTCAGGCTCTATGACACCTTTATGGGTTGATCAATTTCAATTAGCTTCTACATAACTCTCTTCCTAAGGGCCATCGGCCCGAAACATATTGTAGCCCCGGGTTTCAACCCGGGGATGATTGGTCAAAACACGACAAGAGTGCCATAGGCACGGCCCATATTTTGATCTAAATCCAGGTATTTTTAATTTGTTCAACCGATATATACGCATTGCTCATATGGATCGAACCTACGGCTCTCCTTCGTTTTCTTCGTTTTTTTTCCACGGGTTAAAACCCGTGGCTACAAGATTGGCCGAGGCTACGCCTCTCTATTCGTGTCAAACAGGCCTCGATGAGTCAACAAAATATATCTTTAGAAGCAAATCAACAACCCATCTGCGTTACCCACACAAAACCTCATGGAACCGCAATTCATTTATTTTTTTCTTTGCGGCTTAGCGTCTTTGCGCGACCTGTTTTTTAATTTTTATTTGAAATTTTCCAAATCGATTTTACCATTAACAACGCACTTATCCTCGCACATAATCCTCATTGTTAATACCTCCAACTCTTCAAATCCGCTCCCTTTGGTGCCCTGTTTTTAACCTCGGCGGCCCATTTTTTGATGAACATTTGGTGGTAGCGCAGGCGGCTGATATAGTTGGGTTGGGTATGGTCGCCGTTCCAACAGTGTTCGGCGCGGTCGCCGTAGTCAACTTCACAGTTGCAGTTGGGGTTATTGAGCTTTTTGAGCACGTCTTCGGCGGTGTAAACGGCGTTGTTGAGGTAGTAGGTGTCCATATCGCCTACGTAAATATGGATTTTGCCTTTCAGGCTGTTGCCAATTTTTGGCCAGTCGCGTTGGATGATGTGCGTAAGATCAAAGTGCTCACGCCAGTAGGCGGCAACCGAGGTATCTATAGCGCCGGTATTTTTATCGTAGATGCGTTTGGGGTAACCATCCTTATCCATGGGCGAAAATACGGCCTCCCAGATATCAAACTGACCACCGCTGCGGCTGCGTGTACCTATTGCCAGTTCGCTTTGGTTAACCTCTTTCATGGTCGATCCTACGTGACCCAGGTAGTCGCGTTCTTCAGGTCGCGGCGTCTGTTTAAAATCGGAAGACAGGAAATAGGCGTTTTTATCGCCATAAAGGTTGATGGTCATGTAGTGGTGAAAATCTACCGGGTCGGGGCAGGCGGCGTAGCAGCCGTTATACTCGTTGGGATAAAAAACCTGCGCGGCCAGCACTTCCCAGCCACCTGTGGAGCCGCCGTACATAAACCTGGCCCATCCTTTACCTATCCCCCTGAATTGCTTCTCAATCTCGGGAATCAATTCGTAAGTTATCGCATCGCCGTACGGACCAAGATTGGCCGAGTTTACCGCATATGAATCATCATAATACGGGTTGGCATGCTGAATCTCGATGGCCAATACCCGCGGGAAGGCCGGCCCTGTCCATTGCTTATAAAAATCGTAGGCCTCCTGCTGCACTATCCTGTTATAGCCTGTGATATGGAAGCGCGCCGAAGTATCGGGTTTCAAATTCGGGTCGGGCGGCGTGGTGCTGAAGCCTTCCAGGTCGGCAGGGAAATGCCCGTGGAAAATAGCCAGCGGATATTTCACATTAGGGTGCTCGTCGAAACCTGCGGGTATCAATATGTTTGCGCCAAGGTACATCGGCCTGCCCCAGAATTCGGTAAGCAGCTTGCTTTGAATTTTGATGTGTTTGATGTATTTGGTATCCTTAGGCGCTTCAATAGGCGGGATAACCTTGCTGATATTAATTGTTAACTCGTTTGAAGCAGCCGGATCGAAATGGATTTTGACCGGGGCCGAATAAATATTACCCGGCGCCATATTCCAATGCTGGCCTTCGCCCCTATCCATCGGCAGCTTTACGGTTTGGCCGGTTTTAAGATGAAAAGTTTCGTATTTATGCAACAGCACCTGCACATAATAATCGCCGGCAGGCACATCCTTCAAACGCTCCAGCGGGTAACCGTAAGCCTGTACATCTATTAATTGGCTGGTGCCCGGCTGCCACCCGTTTATATCCATCCCAAAAACCAGCTGCGATTCGGCGCCGTCACTCACCTGGAAACGGGGCTCGGCCTTGTTGTTTTTCGATAACAACAATAACAGCCTGCCATCAAGTTCTTTGCTTTCGCCAAGCGAAGGGTCAATATTTACCCGGAAGGTTTGGGCGTTTACAAAAAACGGGGAGATAAGGAGTATGAATAAGATCAGCTTTTTCATGTAGAGCGGGTTTGGGATTAAATATAGGGAAAAAGATGAAGGTTAAAAAAACACATGTTTTTGGCGGTTTTTTTATTCTCTCGAGAGGGCGCAATGAGAGGCGCCGGTGCACTCATGTCGTGTGTACCTTAATGACCGATATATGCAGTACTAAAACGAATTAGCAACTGTATCCATGGCTTATAAGCACCTCCATTGACAACTAAACATCATACTAAATCGAATTAGCAATTTTACCCATACCCCTCAGCACCCCTATTTCGCGTTAGTGATTGTACCGGATACCGGCCTCGTGCGTAATGCCTGCAGGCGTATGAGGGGAAAGCACGACCCAGAGGGGAACGCCAAATATTAAATTGGTAAAAAGCTTCGGAGATGGTGCTAATTTTTTCAGATTCACTAAATAAATGCGGCACTTATTCTCTAAATTAATACCCAAATACCAACCTAACCATGCGCCGCTTTTTTGCTGTTGTTTTGCTTTTATTTCCTTTGTTTTTTGGCTGCGGCCGTCACGATAATAGTCCCGCAAAGCCGGGTAAAAATGTTTACCGGGACACCAGCCGGCACGATGACTATAATGTGAGGATAGCTATACCAACGGCCTGGATAGAGAAGGTGCGGCATTTTGATTACAAACACAAGCACGCCAATTTATTGCTGCGCGAATTTGAGAAGTATATAAAACCCGATTCGCTTCTTAAAATCAAGGATGAGGGTGACGTAGATTCGGTTAGAAGAGGAATGGCGCTGCTAAACCCGCTGTTTATAAACCTTGACCAGGAACCAGGCGAAGAACTGGTATGCCTGATGGGCTGGGATGCGAGTTACCCCTCCATGGCGGTATTTAAAAACATTGCCGGTAACTGGTACCTGGTTTACCTGGAAGAATTTTACATGTTTTATTCGGGGCCGGAACTTTATGTATCTAACAGCTTTTCGCCAAACAAAACTTTCTACTTCAGGCGGGTATATGAACGCGGTTCGGGAGTTTACTCAGATGGTTATAGTTTTTATAAACTGATTAACAACAGGGTTTATCATTGCTTGGAGTTGACTAATGAAGCCCGGATTGAAGGATGGGGCTTATATATTAACCAGGATGTTAGCACAAGCTTTAAATTTAACAGCAACGACCTTAACACCGAAGATGCTGATGAAATTTGGGTTAATTATAAATACAAGTTTTTCCCCGGCGCTGTTAACGAAGGCGATTGCCCATGGTGTGCCAACCCTGACATTTCGCTTATTAAAGGAAAAGGCGGTGTAAATTACATATGGGATAATAAACGCCGGCTTTATAAACCTGATATTTCGCTCCAACAAAATGACACTGAAGAACTTACCGCCAAAAAGATAGCCTGTTTTGGAGATTTTGGCAACGACACCCTGTTTGTAGATGCCTTTCATGACCAGTTAACCCGGGTAGCAAAAGAGGGAACGCCGCAGCAAAAGGCAATCTTAAAAAAATACCTGGCTTTGGTTAAAAAAGATAAAATTGCCATCACCCAAAAACTAAAAGTAACCACCCAAATTGGCGGAACAACTTTTTACGGGCCGGATACAGCTAAAAAGAAGTGAAGACGCCTTGTTAGAATATCCGATTGTTTATTTTAAGGCAAGCCTCCAGGCTTATGCCCACATAATGAGATTTCACTCCGGGCATTTCATAAATTCACTTTTATATCTATTTTTGAACTATACGTACTAATCTTTTAATAAGTAACCTTATCACATATGTTCTCCCGCTTATTTTCAAAGCGTAATAAACACCAGGATTTCTGGACCTGGTTTTCAAAAAACGCTGATAGCTATTTCAATTTCGAGCAAGATCAAAATAGCTTATTTACAAAGCTAAAATCAGAATTAGAAAAAATTAATCCGACGCTTACCTTTGAGTTTAGCCCTGTATTGGCTAATAATACCCGGGAATTCATTATTTCGGCCGACGGTATTAAAAGTGTTTTTCCGGTTTGTGCACGACCTGGTAGAACACGCCCCCGTATTAGCAAACTGGAAGATCATCGCCTTATGAGAAGGTTTGATTTGACTTTTTACAGATCCAGATAATGATAATAACATACTGTAGTGTCAGGCATATGTTTCATTGCCATTTATCAAAAACAATTGTATAATGAATATAAACGATGAGTACAAAAAAGTTGGTTGGGTAGTGGTCGGTTTTTGTTTGTTGGGAATTATGTTTTACACCGGGCCGGGACCTTTTAGTTGTGACAGGATTGCAAAACAATTTAAGACAACTTTTGAATGCAACCTGGTTTTAGATCACATTGAAAGCAATACGGGTACCGCTGAACTTTATGGTACCGACATGCTTACAAAAAAGGATACTATGATAGAAGAGCACACCAAGTGGATCATCACCAATATGAGCGAATTTGCCCGGGGCGATACTATCCGAAAAGAAAGAGGCAAGTACACGATTTATATCAAAAGAAAAGGAAAATCGATTACAATACCGTACCACTGTGACAGGGTATACCCGGACACAGCGCAATTCGGAAAATCCCTGACACACAATAGGTAGCACCTACAATCCATAGATGTGTAAACGCTGTAGCTCCCTAGAGAGCGCACCGGATTTAGCGATGGCAAGGGCGTGTTTACCTGCGTTCATCGTTCGCTTGTATAAACACACCCCTCCGCCCCTCTCGAGAGGGGAATCGCGCTTTCCCTCCGCTTTTTGCCACATTTCTCCGCAACAAAAAAGCCGGCAACCGTTACTGCGGGATGATTTGCATCCGGGAGACGCATGTGATGCGTCTCTACAAAAAAGCCGTCGCCATCCCCTCAACAAAAAAGCCGGCAACCATTACAGTTACCGGCTACATTTAACCAATTTATAAACCTATTATTTATCTGTTTTGTACATCGTCAGTTCGCACAGGTGGAAGTAGTTGCCGCCGCCCCATGTTTCCAGTACTTTAAACCGGATGTAGCGGTATGGCGCTAAATTAGCCGGGAAGGTAAATGGCTCGCCGGCGCGTTCAAACGCCAGGTCGGCATCAGTGTTTTGGCCAGCCGGCAGGCCCGATGGCTTAACCGAGGTAAAGCTACCAAGCATTACCCAGTTGCTAAAGTCGCCGTTTGAGCTTGGGTTGTTGCTGCCGTAAATTTCGAAGCGTTTTGGATTGCCGTAGTTATACAGGCCCGATTCGCGCTGCCAGATTTTCATTTTGGCCAGCGATGCCGATTGCCCCATATCAAAGGTGAACCAGATTGGGAAATTTTGGCCGGGGGTATGAAAACCAGGCTCGCCGGTGCTTTTATCCCACAGGTAATAAGTTTCCCAGCCGTAGGCCGATGGCACATCTGTTGGCAGGTTATAGGCCTTGAACAATGATTTATCGCACTCCACAATATTGTAAATGGTTGGAAAGTTATCGGCAGTTTTTACCGGAAACGCATCAACCGCGTCGGGCGTTGGTTTATATGCCGACTGGTAACTTATTGGGCTGCCCAGCTTATAATCGGTTAAAGTTACCGAGTTATCATTTGGCCCGAATGATTTTTGCGCAGCAACACCAAGCTTATTGGTATACATCATGGTGGTTGATACGTTACCGGTATCGGCCTTGTTAAAGTTTAGCGTTACGGTGCCGTCGTCATTTAACGAATATGGGTTTGACGTGTTATAGCCCCGGTTAAACAGCGCCGATATGTACGATGGACCGTATACCCGCACGTTGTTTAAATCCTGCCCTACCGATTTATTGCCATCGTTATCATGTGCCACAATGGTGAAAGTATATACATACTCTTTTAAATTGGGGATTGATACGGTAATGGAATCGGCCGGACTGTGCGAGGTGGCATTAACAACTACCGAATCGCTGCCATTATTCCAGCTTACCACGTAATTTTTGATACTTGGATCGGGGCTGGGGTGCCAAACCAGTACGGCCCGCAAATTGCCGGTATGGTAGGTAACCCCGCTGGCTAAACCGGGATAAGTTACCTCGTGATGATCTAAAAAAGATTTATAGTCTGTATCGTATTTTTTGCAGCCGGCCAGCGACAGGTACAGCAAAAAGAAAACAGCAACCTTGAAATTAATTTTCATTTTCTTAATTTTTAATTTTAACAACACGTTGTATTACAAAGGATTGCCATATAACGATACCTCAATAGCGTTTACATAGTTTAAGCCACCAAACGTGCGCGACACATCCAGCCTGATAAACTTGGTAGCCGGTGCAGCAAACGGGATGGCAAAGTTTACACCCGCGGCAACAAAGGCCAGATCTGACGCGTTGGCCTGGTTATTTGGCAAACCCGAGGGCGGCGGCGGAAACGCGAAGTTGCCCAGGTTAACCCAATCGCCGGATATGGTGCCCGGTGCCGAATTTTTTGGCAGAACGGAATCATGCGGATTATCAACCGTGGTGCCCCATAGGGTGAAGTTCTGGATGTTTTGGTACGAGTAGATGCTGTTAAGCCTTTCCCACAGCACAAAACGGCTCAGCTTGGCGGTTACACCCAAACCGAATGTACACTGGTTGGTTGGCGCGCCTAAAGTATGCCAGCCCGGTTCATTGGTGCTGCCATCAAACAAGTATTTTAACTCCCAGCCGTAGCCAATAGGGCTATCACTGGCCAGGTGGTACACATAAAACTTGCTTTTATCCAGCAGGGTTTCAAACAGCGGTGTTAATGTTTTAAACAGGGTATCGGAGTGGTTGCCAAACCTGTCGGTAGTGTAAATACCAAATTTGGTGGCTACAGCGCTAAACCCACGTACCGAAAAGTTAACGGTATCGGTACTGATGTAGTTAGGGTCCTGCTCATCGTACTTGTTGGTTTTGGTGTTAAAGCTAAGCACGTGCATGGCAATGGGCGCTTTATTGGGGTTGAGGCCAAAAAAGTTTGCGCCGCCAAAATCGGCAGTAATGTTTAGTGCGGCGTTAACCAATTCGTAGTTTGGTGTAAGCGGGTTTACCTTTACCGTAACCGGATCCGACATGATATTGGCACGGCTTACGGCATACAGCGTAACCGTGTACTCCTGGGCACGGGCAAAGCCATCAACCGTAATGGTATCGGTATAATAGCTGGCCTTGGTTTCGCGCACGGTTTTATCGTTTATGGCGTATTTGGCCAAAACGTACAGCAGGTTTTTTGAATTGGGCAAGGTATAGGTTAACCTGGCGCTGCCGTTTAAATTGGTTACGTTAACGTTGGTTACAGGCCCCGGTTTGGTAGGATCGTTAGATACCACCTCGATGTTCGACTCGGCTTTTTTACAGGATGCAAAAAGCATCATGAGCAAAACGGGCGCTAACAGCAAACCTGAAAGGTATCTGCGGTTATTGATCTTTTTCATAATTTATATTTTAATATTAATCATTTGAAATTTTTACAGCACCGGTAAACTACCAGTATGGGTTTTGGTTAAGGTTATTATCCACCACAATATCGCTTGTCTGGATAGGCCATAAATAATCCTTAATGCCAAACACGGGTATAATAACCGTTTGCGGGCGGTAGTAATTTGCGGCATCGCCTTCGTTAACGTTCCAGCCCTGTATTGGCCTGCTCAGCACATCCTGCAATTCTTTCCAGCGGCGTAAATCCCAGCCGGCCTGGCCTTCAAAGCATAACTCAATCCTTCTTTCGCGATGGATGATCTCGCGCAGGCCATCTTTGGTATTTGGCTTATCGGGTGTTTTTGAATAGCTGCCCCATGAAGCCTGTACGCCACCCAAACCTGCCCTTGCCCTTACTTTATCTATGTAAGTATAAACTTCGGCAACAGGCCCCTGCGATTCGTTAAGCGCTTCGGCATAAAGCAGGTAAAGGCCTGCCAGGCGCATCCGCGGCATATGAAAATCAACGGCGGTAAAAACCTCATCATAAACCGACAGGTAGTTGGCCAGTTTTTTGGGCCACATACCGGTAATATTGGTGCCGCTCAAACTTTTTGGGCCTGCCAAGGCATAAGGGCCACGGGCTTGCACGTAATAAGCGCTGCTTTCATCAAGCTTGCCGTTGCCAAACCAGATGCCGCCGTCGAAACCGATGCTGGCATAAAAACGCAGCTCGCGGTTAAAGTGGCCTTTTGCCGTTTGATAGCCCGATTTGATGTACGATCCATTGGCATCATCGCCGGTTTGCGGGGTGTAGCGGTTGGCATAGTCAAAGGTTTTATCCTCGTTAATGGGCACACCATTGCTGGTATAATACAGCTCGGCAGTTGAAATAGGCACCGCGAATGTTGATGGATAGGTTGATGCCAGGCTTTCGGATTTATCCGTCATCCTTGGGATAGTAAAGCCCTGGTAACCAAAACCGTAATTTAGGGCCCAGATCAGTTCGGGGTTTTGCTCCCATTTATCGGTGATCATGGCCTGCAGGGTTAATACCTTTTTCAACTTATCTGATACGTTGCCCACACTTACTGTTGGCGGCGTGTTGTACAGGTGCAGGCCCTGCGCCTCGCACTCGGTTATAGCGGCTTTACAGGCATCGGCAGCCAGTTTCCATTTGTTAGCATCGGCGCTTGCCGAAAAAAGCAGTTTGCCTGTATTATCCTTAAAATTGGAATAATCGGGATTGCCGTTAAACAGCGGACTTGCAGCCGTGGTTAAAACCTCGGCCTTTACACTCATGGCAATAAATTTTGTAATGCGGCCAAACTCGGTAGCCTGGCTTTCAATAACAGGCGGCAAATCGGGTATGGCATCATCCAATAACGATACCACGTAGGCAAACGATTCATCAACCGACGAGCGGCTGCGTTTTACATCGGCCGTGCTGGCGTTAACCGGGTTATTGGTTTTTATTAAAATGATGGGGCCGTACAACCTTATCATGTAATAATGATAGTAGGCCTTTAAAAATTTAACCTCGGCAATCCATCGCTTTTTTTCTGATGCGCTTAAATCAATAGGCTTATCAATGTTTTCGAGCATGATATTACACCTCCTGATGGCCTGGAACAAATTGCTGCCCCCGTTGGTGCCATCCCAGTAGTTAATACTTGGGTTTGCGGTGGTTTGCAGGCCCCTGATGATGTTGAAGCCCACCTCGTTAAAGTAATGATCGTTAAGGGTGTTGGGGTACACAATTTCTGACGATGTTGCAAAACCCGGATCATTTACCACGTTGTTCATCTGCGTCATGGTAGCGTAGCACGAAAACAGGTAGTTTTCGGCCTCGTTACGGTTACGGAACGCATATTCAAGCGTGCCCACATTATCGGGGGTAACATCCAGGTATTTTTTACATGAAAGGCTCATGGAACACAGCACAATCACACAAATCAATTTATAATATGACGATTTCATATCTTCTGCTTTTTTCTGTTAATTATAAATTCACGTTTAAGCCTATGTTGTATACTTTTTGTATCGGGTACGCAAAGCCGTTACCACCCTGCTCAGGATCCCATAGTTTGAAGGGGCTCCAGGTAAGCAAATTCAGGCCGTTAAAGTAAATTCTTAAGTTAGATACCCTTAATGATTTGGCTATGTGTGCAGGCAGTGTATAACCAACCTCTAATGATTTAAGGCGCATAAAGCTGCCATCGCGCAGCCACCAGGTGCTTGGCTGCAGGTTGTTTGATATCACGTTTGAGTTAACACCCAGGCGCGGATAGGCTGCATACAAATCCTGGTGCTCTTCGCTCCAGTGGCTGTTGGCAAACTCGCTTAATACCTGTGTATTGCCGTACACATAAGGATCAGGACTCTGAATAAAAGGGCTTACCCTGGTTGGGTCGACAAAGAACGATACCCTTGCCTGGCCCTGGAAAAATGCCGAAAGGTCAAAGCCTTTATAACCGGTTGAAAAACCGAAGCCATACACAATTTCGGGCGTTTGCGGATAACCAAGATAGGCCTGGTCAAGCACATCAATTTTACCGTCGCCATTTAAATCGCGGTATTTAATATCACCGCCCTGTGGCTTTATACCGCTGCCATTAAAGATCTGGGTGGGCGAGTTTGCCGCTTCCTGGTCGTCAACAAACAAGCGTTCGGCAACGTAGCCGTAGCCGCGGCTGATGGGCTGGCCTATAGCATGACGCCATGGCTCTTTATAATCGGGCTCCTCGATGTAGGTGTATTTGTTATTGGAGTAGGTAAAGTTACCACGGATTGATGCCCAGGCGCTTTTACCAAAGCTTTGTTTATAATCCATAGATAAATCGATACCCTTTGAATCAACCACGCCCAGGTTGGCGCTGATAGGCGCTTCCAGTCCTTCGCTTACAGGGATGCTGGTACGTTGTTGCAAAATATCATAGCGGTGGTTTTTATAAAACTCGGCCACGATGTTGAAATTTTTCAAAAGCGTCATTTCAACGGCAACGTTGGTTTGTCTCGAGGTTTCCCAGGTTACATCGGTATTCTCGTAGTTCTGGATGGTTACCCCTTTACGCTCGTACTGGTTATTGATACCAAACTGCGCATAATTATAACCCTGGTTAAACTGCACCACCGACTGGTAGAAGAAACGCTGCGAACCAATGGCATCGTTACCTACTAAACCATGGCTGGCGCGGATTTTTAAACGATCGACGATACCCGGTGTCCACCAGTCTTCGTTAGATACTACCCATGATGCACCAATGGTTGGGAAGAAACCGTAACGGTGATTGGCCGAAAACCGCTCTGATCCGTTATAACCAAAGTTAAACTCGGCAAAATACCTGCTTTTAAAAGAGTAGGTTACCCTGCCTGCCAAACCAAGGTTACGATATGGCAAGGCCGATAACAAATCGCCGGCATTGGCATACAACGTTTGCTGCTGTGTACCTATCAATGTGGTGTTTATAGTATGGCTGCCGAATGATTTGGCGTACTCCAAAGCGCCCTGTAAATAAATAAAGGTATTTACCTGCGTACCACCGGGCGAGTAGCTCAGGTATTCCTGCGCTACGTTGTAGCCTGTTGGCTGCGGGTTAAGCCAGGTAAGGGTGTACTTGTTGGTTTCCTTATCGTAGGTATTAACGTTATAATAAAATGGCGAATAGGCCGATTGTGAGGTGAAATAAGAATACCTGTTGGTATTAAATAGCCCCCTGAACTTTAAGCCATCGGTAATAAACTTAAGGTTTTGGTTTAACTCCAGCTGGGCCGACATCCTTGACTCTGACGAGTTTTTATGCCCCCTTAATAAAGCCGCGTAGGGGTTATTATAGGAGATACTGTTGCTTGTAGAGCCACCTGTTAAACCGGTATTACCAAACAGGATGTGCTGGGCGTTCAGGTTTGCCGAATCGGCCGGGAAATAAGCCGGGAACAACACGGGGCTGGTATGGATGGCCACGTTATATAAATCGGACGCGAAAGAACCATCAGTAGTGATAGGGCCGTTATATTCGCTAAACGTACCGGATAGCCTTACCACCACCTCGGTTGTTTTAGTCATGTTTACGTTGATGTTTGAACGTAACTGGTAGTTTTTAAACTTAACGTTATTGTTGTTATTGTTGCGGATATCGTCTTTCAATACACCGTTATCCACATTGTATGCGCCTGCTATATAGTAGCGGGCAATGTTACCGCCGCCGCTCACGCTTAAATTATTACGTTGGGTGGTGGCGCGTTTTTTAAACAACAGGTTAAGCCAGTCAACAGCCGGGTATACGTATTGGTTACTGCCAGGCGTGCCGTTTATGGTATTCTGCGTGTTCCTGATCTTACTTTCGGGGAAAGGCAGGGGCAATTTAGGGTCGCGGGTTAGGGTTGCCTCGTTGTACAGGTTCATGTACTGTATCGGGTCCACAAGATCCAACGTCTGGGTTGATTGCGAGGACGAATACTCCGACCGGAAATTGATTTTAGGTGCGCCCTCCTTACCCTCTTTGGTACTTACCAAAATAACACCGTTTGCGCCGCGTGCACCATACAGGGCTGTAGCGCTGGCATCTTTCAGGATAGAGAAGCTGGCAATATCATCCACATTTAAGCGTGCCAGGTCATTGGTTGATAGCTCCACGTTATCAATCAAAATAAGTGGATCGCGTTTGTAACCGAAGGTAGTTACCCCCCTGATGAAGAAGGAGGCGTTATCCTGCCCCGGCTGGCCGCTGCGCTGGTAGGCAATGATACCGGCCGCCTGCCCTGCCAAAGCGTTGGTTAAGTTACTTGCCGGTATTTTAAGTTCGCCAGGCTTTATGCTGGTTACCGAACCTACCAATGCCTCCTTGCGTTCTTTTTTACCAAAGGCTGTTACTACAACCTCTTCGGCAATCAGCTTGTTTTCTTTCAGGATGATGTTGAAGATCTTTTTATCGGCGGTAACAACAACGTGCTGCTCGGTAAAACCCACAAAGCTGATACGTAATGATGTACCTACGGGCACATCCAATACAAAGCGGCCGTTCTCATCAGTCGACGTCGAGATATTTTTAACGTTTTCGGCCAATATGGTAGCACCCTGTATTTTTACGCCAAGGGTATCGGTTACCTTACCTGTAACGGTAACCCTGGTTTGCGAATAGGCACTGCCAAAAAACAGGGTAAGCACAAAAAGCATTGTGCAACGCCCCAGGATAAGGTGCCTGTTATTTTTTGAAAGTAGTTTACTAAAAATGTAAAGTGGCTTCATAAAATTTGGTTCATAATTTGTTATTCATTAATTGGTTTGCGATCAAATATTTGTTTTCAAATGCAGGATCAGTTATTGGCGGGGAAAGCAATTTTTTTTGGATTGTTAAGCCTGGCATCTGCGCGGAGTCAATTGTAAAACGGTCGGCCTCTTCTCCATAAGGCCGTGGTTTTCTTAATCGCATCCGCCGGTTTTTCCGTTGCCTGTAATTGGTTGTTCTGCTTTTCTCCCCTAAGGTCAAGAGTCAAAATCTTCACATACTTTATGGGTTTAGTTAATAATTGGTTCTGTAAATGTAGGCGGGGAGCGTGCTCCAAAAAATGGATTTACTTTCAAAAAGGATGGACAATTTTATGATTTTTGACCACCAAAATGGGTTCGTCCATTAATTCCCGAACCCTGGGAAAAACAGCACTTTGGGGAGTGCAAAAAAGTTGAAACTTTTTGTGAATTTTTTGAAAAAAAGTATAGCATAAGTATCTCGTTTGTATAAAAAAGTATCGTTTTTTTATACGAAAAGAGCGGCTTATAAAAAAAGGAAGAAAAGCTTAAGCCACCACGCCAAATTTGTACACAATAACCCGGTTAAAGGCTTCGCCGGGGCTTAAAGTGGCCGATGGAAAATGAGCATGATTGGGGCTATCGGGATAATGCTGGCACTCCAGGCATAAACCATCAAAAGGCCTGTATGGCCTTGAATAATTACCGGGGATTTTGCTTTGAAGATAATCGCCGGTATACACAACTATTGAAGGATAGGAAGTAGCTACCTCAACCTGCCTCCCCGAGGCGTTATCTATAAGCAGCGCGGCAGGTTTCAGGGTATGGCCGGCATCGTTTTGCAGCAAAAAGCAATTGTTATAGCCGTTGATGGCATCGCCGCCTGCAATCATTTTATCCCTTAACACTTCGCCATTTAAAATTCTTTTACCCACTGGTTTAACCAGGCCGGTTGGCACGTAGGCGGCATCTACATCCAGCACGTTATCCGCATAAACTTTAAGGGTATGGTCAAAAATGCCACCCTCACCGGCAGATAGATTGAAGTAAGCGTGGTTGGTAAAACTGGCTACTGTTTGCTTGTCAGTCGTGGCCTTGTATGTGATTTTCAGTTCATTATCCTCGCTCCACTCATAAGTTACTACCAGCTTAAGGTTTCCAGGGTAGCCGCCATCTCCATCTTTACTCAGCAGACTGAATGATACGCCACTTTCGGTTATTTGATAATCAAAAACCCGGGTGTTAAAACCGGCATTACCGCCATGGTTGGAGTTGTTGGCATCATTGGCATCCAGGTGGTAAGCTGTTCCGTTCAAAGTAAATTTCGCCCCTCCAATCCTATTGGCAAAGCGGCCTATGGTAGCGCCTAAATAGCATTCGTCGGCAAGATAGCCCGGCAATGAATGGTAGCCCAATATTACGTTTTCCAGGTTGCCCGCCCTATCTGGCACTACTGCCGATACCAGCGTTGCACCATAATTGGTAAGCTCCACGTACGCCCCTGAACTGTTTTCGAGCCCGAAAAAGTAAACCTTACAGCCAACATGTTCGCCCCATTCCTGTTGCGATATCCTGTTTTGGCTTTTGATCATGATTTGGTTGGTGTTATGGCTCAAGGTAAATTAAATTATTGTAATTATAACACATATTTAATTAAGCTAAAACTATTTAGCTTGCTCAAATGATGCATAAGGGCAACACAAATATGCGTTGCATTGTTTATTTAGCCAGAAGTCTTAAGCCTTAAATCCCAAATGCTACCCGGCATTTTTCGACCTAAAACTTAAGACTCCGGGCTTAAGACTAAATTAATAGTTTGTCACGTTCAGTTGCTGCTTGGTCATCTCTAAATGAGCCTTTGCACCGGCATGGGCACTGTCGAGTTGCAGCACTTTGGTAAACAGGGCCAGCGCTGCATCAAACTCGTGCAAACCCAGCATTCCTAATCCCTGTAAAAAGTAGGTATGAATGGTGTTGCGCAGGTTTAAATCGTCGTCGAAAATGAGCAGATTGGGGAGGGATACGGCAAAGTAATCTATCTTCACTACATCATTCTCATGGGCTTTGCCATAGGCTATCAGCTTATCAAAAATCTGTTTGGCATGTCCCTGGTCGCCCAGTTTTTTCCAGCTTAGTCCCTGGTAAAAAATCTTATCGGGCTGCTGGTCATTATAGAATACAGCGGCCGACGGCTCGTCCAAACCGATGGTTGACTGGGTAAAATAGTGTTTGGCGGCATCAGCCTGGTTTAAACCTTCATAAGCACGACCCAGCCAATAATCAATATCGTTTTCCTGTGTACCGTACAGCTTGCCCTCGCCCAAATTATGCGGATAGCTTTTGGCCATATTTAAATTGGTAATGGCTTTATTAAAGTCGGCTTCGTCAATATACTGTTTAGCCAACTGCACCAGGCTAAACACGTATTGCCCAGATGCCTTGCCTTCGCCCCCCTCCCATGGGTGAAACTGGCGTTTCATCAGCAAACCGAGTGCCTTATCGTACTCGCCCGACAGGTTATAAAGGGTTACCCGTTCCAAATAAACGTCGTCGCGTTGTTCGGCAACTTCAAGGTTATCTTCCAGCAACTTCAGCCGTTTATCAACAGGATAGTTGAGCCTTTTATAAAGCTGATCCAGCTCCATCAGCACGCGTGCATCTGTTTTATCCAGTTCAAATGCCTTTTCAAAGTAGTTTAAGGCTTTTTCGGAATTGTTTTGCTTGTTAAAATAGGCAATAGCCAAATTCCTGAACACCGTAGGGAAGCTTTCATCCAGCTTTGCTGCTTTTTCCCAGTTGCTTACGGCATCATCATACTGGCGCTTATCATAAAACAGGTTGCCCAAATAGTAAGGCGCTTTAGCATCGGCGGGGTTAAGTTCCATAGCCAGCTGAAGGATCTTCACCTCATCCAAACGGTTAGGAAAGCACAGGTAAGGATCAGCAGCGGCGGCTTTTTCAAACCATTTTTGGGCTTCATCCTGTGCCCCGTTTTTATGGCAAAAATAGCCCAGGCTGTAATAAACCATTGGGTTGTTACCGTTATCTTTCAACGCCAACTGCAATAGCTCGCCAGCTGCGGTATATAAACCGGCGGTGGCATAATCAAGTGCGTATTCAATATAATTTTGATCGTCGTTTCTTGACAGGGCTATCAGTTCATCCAGGCATTTGGCAGCCATACCGGCATTACCTTCCAGCTTATAAAGCTCAATTTTTTCGAAAATAACCCCAAGGTTAAAGCCATCCCGTTCAAGCGCTACAGCGGCCACATTTTGTGCTTTATCCAGCTGTTTCAGGTTGCGCAGGGCAGCCATTTTTATTACGTAGGCCTTGCTGTTATTGGCATTCCTATCCAGCGATTGGTTGATATGATCTAAAGCCAACGCAAAGTGACCACGTGCCATATCTGTTTTGGCCACCTCAAAAAAGCCGGTATCTTTCCAGGCATTGCTCCAGGTTGATTTGTAAAAAACCGTATAAGCTTCATCGGCCCTGCCTAAATATTTTAAGCATAAGCCCAGGTTATAATAAGCCTCGCTATCATATGGGTTAGGGTTGCGCTGAATGCTGGTTTCCACCGCCTGCCGTAAAAAAGGCTCGGCTTTGGCAAACTGCCCTTTGCGGATATACCATTTACCCAAAGCGTTGTTGTTGCGGATATCGGTTGGTTCGCGACGCAAGGCTTCCTCATAATATGGTACCGGGCTATACGTGGCGTGGCGGTATTGTTCCAAATGTTGTGCAGTTAAAAACAATTGCTCCACGCTTTCCACATTGGCTGGCTCCAAAGCGGGTTTGGCCGGGATGGGCATCTCGTTCTTTTTGTTTTTGGCGGGTTCGTAACGTAACACTTCCTGGTTGCTGCTGTTGGTGATGATGAGCAGCAGTTCATTCTCATTTACATCGTCAGCTACCGTCAGTTCCTGTACAAAAACAACTTCGGGCACAATTGTACCAGTGTTTGCAAACAGCTCTTCGCCGTTATAGCTGAGGTTGATATGCAGGTTTGTTTGGGCTGATGTTACCTGCACTTTGATGGTTATCTTATCCCCATTTTTGCTTAAAGCTAACAGGATATCCTTAGATGCATTTTTTACCATGCCCAGTTCGCGGTAAGGCAAAAAATACTGGGTAAATGTTTTTTCTTCATAAGGCATCAGCCAGCTAAAATCGGGCTGATTATCTGTAAATACGCCCGTCATTAGTTCAATGTACGGACCATCCTCATCGGTGAGGTTCCTGTCCCAGGCCTGGCCAAAATCGCTGTGTCCCCAGGTCCATTGTTTTTTGCCCGGCGATACATGGTGATTGGCTACGTGCAGTAAACCGGCCTCGCTATCGTGCTCATAGCCGCCCACAAAATCATAATCGGAGTTGATGGCCATGTATGATGTGGGTACCGGGATGTTTTTATACATCGAGATATCGGTACCGGGCGAATAATCAACCTTGTAGTAAGTACCTGTAGCTATCGGAAAATCGGATACATCGCGCTTGCCGTGGTCAAAAACAGCGTTCACATCTGGCGGGAATACCGATTGGTAATAATCATTCACCTTAACTGCCGGGTTTGCCCACCATAAAAAGGTTTGCGGCAGGGCCGAGCGGTTAAACAGTTTCGCCTTTATTTCGATATAAGCCGTATCGGGATGCAGGGTAAAACCTGCCATGCCTTTGGTGTGGAACATGCGTTCCACCTCGTTAATCCAAACGGTTTTGCTGCCATCGGCATGCTCTTCCAGCTTGTAATCAACCGGATCAAAGGTGCTTGGCCTGTGGTGCTGCGGCCAGTTAAATTCGATGCCGCCCGAAATCCATGGACCAGTTAAACCCACCAAAGCAGGCTTAATTACCTGGTTATGGTAAATAAAATGACGCTGCTTAACCTTATCAAAGGCTGTTTGAATGCGGCCGCCCAACTGCGGCAGTATCATCACTTTCAGGTATTTATTCTCCAGGAACAGGCCTGTATATTGTTTATCTTCTTTTTCATCGGCAATTTTCTCAATCACCGGGTTTGGATAAACCACCCCGCTGCTGCCCTGGTAAACCCGTTTCTCAAAAAACATGGGGTTTTTATCCGGCTTGCCAACGCCATAAGTGGGGATAATTACTTGCTCTTCCCAAACGGAAACAGTTGAACTTTGCATACTATGTATTATATTTTAATGTCTTATTAAATTGTCTTCTAACTCTTCTAAAGTTTGGCCCTTGGTTTCTTTCACTTTTGCTTTTACAAACAGGAAGCCTGCAAAACAGATGGCCGCGTACAGGTAAAATGGCCCGTATGCGCCTAATATTTTGGCCAGGATAGGAAATGTAAACACCAGGATAAAGTAGGCCCCCCAAAGCGATACAATGGCTACCGACGATGCCACACCACGAATTTTGTTGGGGAAGATCTCGGATATAAGCACCCAGGTAACGGGCGCCAGCGAAATAGCATAAGTACTGATAGCCAGCAACACAAATATGGATACCAGCCCCGCCGGGAAATGATTTTGCAGCAGAAAAGCCAGTATAATGTACAATACTGATAAGCCCAGTGATCCCCAAAGCATTAGCGGGCGGCGGCCAAGTCTATCAACCTGCCACATGGCTAATAAGGTAAATACCAGGTTCACTACGCCTATGGCCACGGTCTCGAACAATTGCCGGTTCAGGTTAGCGCCTACCGATTCAAATATGGTAGATGTATAGTTAAATACCACATTGATACCGCAAAACTGCTGAAACACCGCCAGCGTTATACCCACCACCACAGCCGGGCGTACGGCTTTTTCAAACACCATGGCGTATGATTGTTTTGTTGACCCAACCAATGATTTTTCGACCGCTTTAAAGGTTGATTCGGCAAAATCAGGCGAGCCAATTTTGTTGAGGATAACCCTGGCTTTATCAGGCTGACCCGATTTCATGAGCCATCTCGGGCTTTCGGGCAGCCAGGTAACACCTATCAAAAATATAGCCGATGGTACTGCCCCCAGGCCAAACATCCAGCGCCATGAATCGGCACCATGATCGGCCAGGAAGTAGTTGACCAGGTTGGTCACCAATATGCCTATTACTACTGTAAGCTGGTTTATAGCCACGTTTCGGCCGCGTACTTCGGCAGGCGAAACCTCAGCAATATACATGGGGCAAAGCATCGACGCCATGCCCACGCCTATCCCGGCGGCAAAGCGGAGTATTAAGAAATAAGTTAAGGATGCAGAAAACGCTATCCCTATGGATGATACCGCAAAAATTAGGGCAGCGATAATAAGCCCCGGCTTACGGCCATATTTATCGGCAATGTTACCGGCCAGCAAACAGCCAACTATGCAGCCTAAAGCCAGTGAACCGGTTAAAAAACCCTCCCATACTGGTGTTAAGGCAAACTGGGTGCGCAGAAAAGGCAAAGCGCCCGAAATCACCGCGAAATCGAACCCGAACAGGTACCCGCCCAGGGCCGAAATAAAGGAAATACCAATAATATAACTACTGTTGAAGTTTTTTGAACTACTCATTTTTTAGGTTGGATATGGTTAACTGGTGGTGGCATAATATTACAGTTTATTTTTATCATTAATTTACCGCTACTATTTTTACCAGCAGGGCATCGCCTGTGTTGGCAGCCATGCTAAATGTTTGGGCGTCAGCTTTAAGTTCACCAATTGCCATATCGGTCATAAAATCGCGGAACTCGTATTTTTTATGCGCATCAAGGCCCAAGGCCTGCCTGGTAAACGATTGTTTAAAATCATTTTTAAGGTCGAAATTGAATAGGGCCAGCATGGTGGTCTCGCCCGGCAGGTAAAACGACAGTTGCTGATCAAAGCTTTCGCCATCGGCTGTTTTAAGGGGGATAAATGCTTTAGGATCGCTAAAAAATTTGGCTATGTTTTTATTATTCAAAAATTCCTGTGCCCGGTAAGCGGCTATCGGGTTCCTGAAATCAGATCCATCGCCCAAAATACTGCCCATCACCATCATGGCATACAGTCGTACTTTTATTTCCTGCTCGTTCAGATCCGGGTTTTTCTGGAAGTTTTTCATGATGCTTACATCCAGGTTGGTATAAGGGAACAAAGTACCCTGCACCCAGCCCATATGTGATCCTGTGGCTAACGACGACTCCGTACTACCCCAGTTAGGAAAACCTTTCTGATCATCGCGCAGGTGCGAGTATACATCTGTTGATACAAACCGCGTGTGGGTATATTGGTGCGGAAACAACGGCGAGATGGCCTGGGTGATAAAAACATCCTTACCCATAATTGAATCAACCAGGTGCCGCAACGTTTTCATCCCATAATTGTAAGCCTGTATCCCGGTACGGATCTTTGGATCGTAACGTTTGGTGCTCTCCAAAGCACCGGCCGTTAAAAAGTCTATCTTGATAAATTTGGCGTTGATGGCTTTTGCCTTTCTCAGCTGCGATATGATAGCAAGCCTGACTGCCGGATGGGTAGGATCCATGGCATAAGCGCCCCAATCGCCATCTTTGTACATGATGGCCTTACCGTTTTTATCCTGCAACAGCACATCCTCAAACATTACGTTGGTACCCGGCAGCTTGCGCCCTTTGGTATCATTCTTCCAGCTCCACATGGCAAATGGCGTAAAATAAAACCCCATCTGCTGGCCATTTTTCGCGCCATACTCCCCTATTGATTTTAAAACCTCGGTTGAATAGATGCCCTGGTCGTACGAGTCGATACTCAAAACCGGTTTGGAGTAAGCACCAAAGTTGGGCATAGAGTGGATAAAATCCGAGATCTGGTTTACAGCGGGTGGCATCATCACCTTTTCGTAACCCAGCACGCCTTCAACCCCAAAACTGTTCCAGTAAACGGGGGCCGGTCCCTCCCAGGTTTGCTTGCCATTGATGATGGAATTTACCCGCCCATAATCCTTAAAAGCCTCGTGCAAATCATCCGATCCGCAGATATAAACGGTGGCCGAGCTTACGGTTTGGCCAAGCATGGTACCGTGGTCGGCATGGTCATGCGTACCATCCAGGCCGCCATATCCCGATTTAAGGGATGGATTATCGGCCGTAGCCACACCGCCAAAAACATTTAATGAATCTACATAACCCAATTGGGTTCCGGTTTGATAGGATAAACCTGTTTTCCAGAAACCATGACTTACGCTACCTATTACCAGGCCCGAATTTTTAAGCTGATCATACACCGCTAAAAACTCGTAGCTGATGCCTTTGCTTTTGGGCTCGTCGCCTTTCGGCCAGCTCCGCTCTAAAGTTGGGGTCCAATCGTCGTTATCAAAAGGTACATCCAAAATGCGCGGCTCGGTACCGGGAATAAATAACTTGCCTTTATTGGCCGGCAGGATAGCTATCGGGCTGATATCCCGGGTTTCGATAGGTTTACCCGTGGATGTAGCACTTACATTAACAAGCGCATATTGCCTGCCCTGGTAAAGGGTGAAGGACTGTGTGATGCTGATGTTGTGCTTTGCATCACCGTGCTTAACAACAAGGCTTAGGCCTTCGCCTATGTTATCGTTAACCTGCCGCGTTGTGCAGGCATGGTTAGCAAGATCAGTAGTTGATAAATATCCCGAAGTTAAATCGCGCACGTAAGCTACCGTGTTATCCATGTGCATACCATTGGCAAACACATAGTTAATTGCACCGGTAGTTTTATCAACCGTAATTTTTACCTGCGGGCTGCTAATAGCGGTATTATCTGCACTTTGTTGGAGTTCCTGTGCGCTCAACACAGTCACGGATAAAATCAAAAAAGCTATCAGGCCGGAAGTTTTGATGAAGCTGATTTTATAATTACCTGTTGTTTTTTTTAAGTGCTGCATTTAGTGTTTATAGTTTTTGTTATCGCGATAGCCTGTTCAAATGTTCTGAATAGTGTTTGCCGGTACATCTATTCCTGTTATTATCAGCAATAAACACTGAACGGTTAACACACTAATATTGCCGGCTTATCTCTTTTATAGAAACAATTAAAAGGCATTTCCTACTATTGGTATCGCTAATTGGTTACAATGTAAATGTCATGGATTGAGCAGAATAAAAAAATAGTCAATGTTACGGAAATGATGGACTTTATTACGCCCTGTCAATTTCAATTATTTCTATTTTTTACCAATGTTTTGATATTTTTTGTTAATGTTTGTATCCGAAGATCAACCAGTTAACACGGAGCACCAATTATCACGGTATCCATTCAAAAAAATGACTAAAAGTACAGCTATCAGGCGGCGGGACGGTTTTGAAGGGCAAAAGCTTATTGTGCTGCCCAAAAAGATCATTACCAACTTTTTAAGTAAGGATTTAGTTACCAAACAAATTTACATTACCGATATTGGCTATTACCCCAAAGCCCGGCACCATTACGCCGAGCGCCCCAACGGCATTAACCAGCATATAATAATTTACTGTACCGAAGGCTATGGCTGGCTGGAGATCAACAAGAAAAAGGTAGAAGTTTCGCCATCGCAATTTATTGCCATACCAGCCAACACCCCGCATAAGTACGCCGCCAACATGGATAAACCATGGACGATATACTGGATTCATTTCAAAGGCGAGATAGCATCTTTTATAGTAGAACTGATCCTGAAAAACTCAGAAAATTACAAGCCATACCTGTCTTTTAATGAAGACCGGATAAAGCTGTTTGAAGATATTTGCTTTAACCTGGAGAAAGGCTACAGCAGCGATGCGCTGCGCTATGTAAACATGATATTCTCGCATTTCCTATCCTCGCTTATTTACGAGGATAAGTTTAACCATGTTGATGACAAGCCTGCCGATAACGATATTGTCGAAAAAACCATCCAATACATGCAAGATCATGTTAATACCATGATAAGGCTTGATGACCTGAGCAGCTTTGCCAAGTTATCCACCTCGCACTATTCGGCTATTTTCCGGGCAAAAACGGGCTACTCTCCTATTGAGTATTTTAACCAGCTAAAAGTTCAAAAAGCCTGTCAGTATATCTCATTTACTGCCATGTCTATCAAAAACATTGCCCTGACTTTGGGTATTGAAGATCAGTATTATTTCTCAAGGATGTTTACTAAACTGATGGGTACTTCGCCCAACGAGTATAGAAAAAAAGTAAAAGCGAGTAGCTGAAGGGAAAAACTCTAAACTCTAAACTCTAAACTCCAAATCCTAAACTAAACTAAACTAAACTCTAAGGGAAAAATTCTAAATCGTAAATTCTAAATCTAAAAGGAAAGGCTTACCTGTAGATGTTAAGTTGCGACGGGATTAGAATTTAGAGTTTTTTTATTTAGAATTTTTTCCTTCCCCCAATAGGGGTGTTTTGCTTTTGAGTTGTATCAGGTGTATAAAAACAAAATACACCGCCCATGATTATCACTTTAATTATCTGGTTGTTTAAAAAATATGCCATACCGGCCATGGTTAGTTATAAGGGCAGGGCGGCTTTAAAATTTGGCAAGTTGCTAAAAGTACCGGTGGCCGTAGTTTTACTGTCGATAACCTGTACGCGGTTATACGCTACTGAAACAATAACCAAATACAATGTTTTGCACAGCGGTAAAGTGGTTGGGCATCTTAACTTTTACCAAAAAAACACAGGCGATGAGCTTTACCTCAAAATGGTGTCAGAAGTTAAGATGAGGTTCATATTCAGTATTAACGTTAATTGCGACGAGGAATCGACCTTTAAGAATGGCAAGCTCATCAGCTCCCATGTTTTGCGGCATGTTAATGGTAAAGAGAAGGCTAACCGGGAAACAAAGGCAGCAGGGAACGCCTACCTTACCCTGGCCGAAGGTAAAAGCGGCCGGGTTGAGCAAGCCGGTATAAGCAATAACTTGATGCTGCTGTATTGCCATGAGCCGGCAGATGGCAACCTTGTTTACTCCGATAACTTTCAGCAATTTTTAACTGTAAAAAAGGCGGCGGCGCATGTATACCGGATTGACTTGCCCGATGGCAATTACAACTATTATACTTACGCCAATGGTATTTGCAGTAAGGTAGATATCCACCATTCTTTATACACCATCCAGGTACAGCTGGCCTAAGCCATAGTAAACAACATGAGGTACATGACCGGGAAAGCCCCTATATTTAACGCATATTTTCACCCTTTATCAGTGGAATACAGCGATAGCACGGTCATTTCCTTATTAAAGCAAGGCAACCAAAAGGTATTTGAAATGGTGTTCAAAAGCCATTTTAAAAACCTACATGCTTATGCCTATACTTTTTTAAAGGACGACGGGCAAGCCGAAGAAGTAGTGCAAAATGTATTTTGCCGGATTTGGGAAAAGCGCGAATTGTTAAAAACCGATGGGTCGATAAAATCATACCTATACCGGGCTGTTCATAACGAAAGCCTGAACTACCTGAAACATCAAAAAGTAAAAGCATCTTTCCAGGTTTATTATGCTGATGAAATGGACCAGGTGCAAGATCATTCGGCCAAAGCAATGCTGGCCGATGAATTGGAAAAACACATTAGCCGGGCTATGAGCGAGCTGCCGCAGCAATGCCGCACCATTTTTCAGCTCAGCCGCTTTGAGCAACTGAAATACCAGCAAATTGCCGACCAGATGGGGCTTTCTATAAAAACCATAGAAAACCAGATGGGCAAAGCATTAAAACTGATGCGAACCAAACTGGCCGAATTTTTAATGATCATTTTGTATTTAATTATCAGCCGTTAGCACATGAGCAACAGTACCCCATATATGACCGATGATTTGCTGGTAAAACACCTGCTTGGCGAAGCCACCATTGAAGAGCAGGAACAAGTGCAGGCATGGTGTAATGCCGCGGAGGAAAACCGCCGGTATTATGACCAGTTTAAAAAACTGTGGGACCAAAGCTTAAAGATTGCCGGCACCCGCCTTGTTGACGAGGACGCCGCGTTTATACGACTGCAAAACAGGATAAATAATAACCAGGCCACATCCAAAACTCAAACACGCCGTTTAAATCGGGCAAACTGGCTGGCTATAGCTGCATCCGTGGTATTGGTTTGCATGCTCAGCTATTTCGGGCTAAATTATTTTAGCAGGGTTACTACCATTAACCTGCAAAGCAATAATAAAGTACTGGTAGATACGCTTTCCGACGGATCTGTAGTTACCATGAACGCGTTATCGCAATTATCCTATCCAAACAGGTTTAACGGCGATATCCGTGCGGTTGAGCTCTCGGGCGAGGCTTTTTTCAAAATCACTCCTGATAAAACAAAACCTTTTATTATTAATGTAAATGGTGTAACGGTTAGGGTGGTTGGCACGTCATTTAATGTAAAAAGCAGGAATGGAAAAACCGAAGTGATTGTTGAAACCGGAATTGTGAATGTAAGCAGCGATAAAAACAGCATCAGCCTAAAGCCCGGCGAAAAGACTGTGGTATTAAAAACCGGTAACAGCCTTACCAAACAAAGCACGCGGGGTAAATTGTACAGCTACTATATCAACAAAGAGTTGGTATGCGACAGTACCCCTTTAAGCGAGCTGGTAGCCGCCCTGAATGAGATTTACAGCGCACATATTGTAATAGCAAAACCATCATTAAATAAACTGCCCATTACAACCGTGTTTAAAAATCAATCGCTTGAGCAAATTTTATTGGTAGTCACAGGCACATTCCCCATTACAGCGGTACACAAAAGCAACCAAATCATCCTGAAATAATTACTATTTCTACCTCGTACTATGTATTATTTAAACCGGGTGCTTTTAGTCTTTTTTGCGGTCGCGTTTTTCGCCAGCCTGCATAACCATGCAGCGGCGCAGGTTAATCTAGCCCGTAATATCACCATTCACGTAAAAAAACAGCGCCTGGGCATGGTTTTCAAAACCATGGAGGACAAGGGCAGCTTTTACTTTTCATATAACAGCAACCTGATAAAAGCCGATAGCCTGGTAAGCCTTGATGCCGATAACTGGACCGTTAAAGAGGTGCTTGACCAGATGTTGATGAAGCGTTTTGAATACAAGGATGCCAAAGGCTTTATCATCCTGCGTTACGCCCCCCTGCAACTTGGCTTAACTACCGAAAAATCAAATACCGAAAACAGGGAATACATTATAACCGGTTTTGTTGCCGACGAGCAAACCGGAAAAAAACTACCTAACGCAAGTGTATACGAAAAAAGCCTGCTGCAATCGGCCATGACCGACCAGAACGGTTACTTTGAGTTGCACCTGAAAAATGAAGGCCGGCCGGTTCGGTTAACCATCAGTAAAGAACTTTATAAAGATACAACCATCACATTTTTAAACGATGTACAAATTACAAGCCGGCCAGATAGTGGCCTGTTTAGCTATATAGCCAATGATAGCAACGACGATATAACCAAAACAGGGCTGGGCCGTTTGCTGCTGTCAACAAAACAACAAATACAGGCAGCCAATTTGCGCGGCCTGGTGGCTAATGCACCCTTCCAGGCGTCGGCTATACCCAATGTAAGCACACATGGTGCCTTAAACGGCCAAATTATCAATATTGTATCTATAAACGCTATAGGCGGCTACAGCGCCGGGGTACGCGGTGCCGAGATGGGTATAATATTTAACCTTGATAAAGGCGATGTACAAAGCGTACAGGTGGCAGGCGCTTTTAATGTGGTTGGCGGTAACGTTAGCGGCGTGCAGTTAAGCGGCTTGTACAACAATGTTTTGGGCAGTGTAGAAGGCTTTCAGTTTACATTTTTACATAACAGTATTAAACGCGACTTATCGGGCGTACAATTAAGCACTTACAACCATGTGAGGGGAAAGGTTTCTGGTTTACAGGTAGCGCTGTTGGGCAATATCGCCGGCAAAAATGTAAGCGGCCTGCAGATAGGCGCGGGCAATATAGCGCAGCAAAAATTTGAGGGCGTGCAATTTGGTTTTTTCAATTTTGCCAAAAAACTAAGGGGCGTTCAGTTAGGGTTGATTAATGTAGCCGATACCTCATCGGGTTTCAGTTTTGGGCTTATCAACTATATCCGCAATGGGTATAACAAATTAACTTTGTCATCAAACGAAACGTTGAATGCCAACATAGCCATAAAAACGGGCAGCAATAATTTTTATACGGTTTATACCGGAGGTATAAGGATTAACCAAAACAGTAAAATATACGGCATGGGAATGGGGCTGGGTACGGTACTTGACATGGGCAAACACCTTACTTTTAACCCCGAAATTAGCAGCCGTTACCTGTATGAAGGAAACTGGCGCTATAACAACCTGCTGCAACGGCTTGATGCTAATCTGAACCTTAAACTGGGGAAAAAAGCATCATTATTTGGTGGACCCTCCATGAATTTTTACTACTCGGACCAGGAAAATGCGGTTAAAGACTACGGCTTGGCGCAAAACCTGCAGCACAATTTCAGCGCAAACCAGCATCATTCCTGGTGGCTGGGCTGGAATGCCGGGTTTAACTTCTTTTAAGCCATATACGCCTGGTTATCCAGCTCGCCCGCCCTGAGTACATTATGTTTTGTCAAAAAACCAATCAAAACATCTGTCGAAAAATCGCCGGCCAAATCTAAACTGGTATGCATATGCCCAATCTTTACGTCACAGTAATCGCGGTGAAACTCAAATGTGATACCGCGAAAAATACCGGAGATAAATGCTACTGTTTCTTCATCAAGCAACCTGAAGCCGCTACTGCTGATCCGGCAATAACGACAAAGTTGTTTAATAGGGCGATATGCGTGCAGGGCTATGACCATTGGTTTTTAAGGATGACTTTTAAACGGCTTTGAATAATAGCTTGTTTTAAAAATCCAGGTAAAATACTATCTAAAATAAACATCATTTTATTAATTACGCCGGGGATAATCTCTTTTTTTCCTTTTAACAAACCATCAATAGCAATACGCGCCACATCCTCGGCTTCCAGGATGGTGGCCCTTGATACGCCTTTTAATTTATTATTAAGCACCAACAATTCTGGTTTGGTATTAATGCCACCAGGGCTAAGCAAACTGATGCTCACGTTTGAGCCGGATAACTCCAGCTGCAAACATTTTGTAAAATAACGGATAAATGATTTAGTGGCACCATAAACCTGCTTTTTTGGTACTACAAACAAGCCGCCAAGGCTACCCACATTTAAAATGTACGATGTTACTTTACCATCGGCCTGCTTTAAAAACAAACGGGTAAGCAATACCGGCGTTAATACATTCAGCTCTATTTGCATTTTATAAAAAGCTATCTCCTTCTCTTCAAACCACGACCAATTGCCCAGCCCCGCATTGTTGATGAGCAGGTTGGCGGTAATACCTCTTTCCTGCAGGTAGCTAAATATCTTGGGGTAATTTTCCACGTTGGTCAAATCCATTTCCAGGTGATGGGCATGCACATCAAAGTTTTTACGGATGTAGGCAGCCAAATTGCCAAGGCCCGAGCCGGGCAGCGCTACCAGCAATAAATTAATATTACGCCGGGCCAGCTCAATGGCAAATGATTTGCCCAGGCCTTCGCTGGCGCCGGTAATTATGGCGGTTAATTGCGTCATGGCTTAGTTTACCTTTAAATAGTTAACGGTGCGCTGCATCCCTTCATAAAAAGGGGTTATTTGATAACCCAGCTGATCAACAGCTTTTTGGCTACTATATTTTTGATCGAATTTTAACCGGTCGGCAAACTCGGGCAGAAACACCGGAGGTAAACCGGTAAGCCTGGTTTTCAGCCACTCAACCCTGCTATAAGCTTTAATAGCCCGCTGCGGAATATTGAGCATGCGCCGGTATTTGCCAGACACAGCCGTGAGCGTACTAAAAAATTGATTGAAGCTAATATCCTCGCCACCCAAAATATAACGGTTGCCGGCAATACCTTTCTCCATCGCAGCCATGTGACCGCCTACTACATCATCTAAAAAAGCATAATTAGCCACCTGCTGCCCGTTGCCGGGTATAATGCGCCAATTACCTTTTAAATAGCCGTAAACCATTTTGCCAACGGTATTACTATCGGTTACCGGCCCTTCGCCAAATACGCGCGATGGATTTACGGTAACCACATCCAAACCTTGCTTTACAAATTGCTGTACTTCCAGCTCGGCCAGGTATTTGGTACGCTCGTAGGCTATCGGAAAACCAACTATCCGGGGCTCGTTCTCGCTTAGCGGGTATTTTAGCGTTGGGCCCCATACACCGCAGGTTGAGGTATAAACTATTTTTTGAATGCCTGCGTTAGCGGCCGCTTCCAACACATTATGTGTGCCGGTAACATTGGTTACATGAAAATCATCGGGATTGCGGCTCCACATTTTGGCCAGGGCTGCAGTATGATAAACCTGTCTACAACCCTGCATGGCATTAAGCAAACCGGCAGCATCGAGTATATCCCCTTTAACGGGCTCAATGTTTTTATGTTTGAGCAGGAAGGGATGCGCCGTATTTCGGCATAAGGCTTTCACATCAAAACCTTTTTGGGCAAGCGCTAACGTAAGCTGGCGGCCAATAAAGCCGGTAGCGCCGGTAACTAATATTTTCATAACCGTTATACAACGGTATTAAGGTTTACCCCTATGTTGATTATGAAAAATTGGGTATGTTTCAAAAAACAAGTGGCATACAAACAGGAAAGCTTGACTCGTCCTGAAATAACTATACACTAAAAGAAAGTGTATGAAAGAAGAATCGGAACAAAAAGCGAGTCAGATTCGCCTTACTACTCGATGTCACTTTGAAAGCAGCCTAAGGGA
>Ga0307515_10003887_pt1 | contig 31199 bp, 38 predicted proteins | sample 17_EM_MG_FD_194513 | JGI IMG/M metagenome (GOLD analysis project Ga0307515, IMG submission 194513) | Populus trichocarpa ectomycorrhiza microbial communities from riparian zone in the Pacific Northwest, United States - 17_EM | ecosystem: Host-associated > Plants > Roots > Unclassified | place...
GACACGGACACGGACACGGACACGGACACAAGGTGGCAGTTCAGGGCTCAGGGATGAGCACATGCAGTCATATGTCTTTTGAGGTTCTTGCGCAATAGAAGTCTACGACTGGACAGGATTGAGTAAAGGGTCGGGACGAGGGAGCATCCTTGCAGCACTTACCATTTGTTGCAGACTGCACGAGCTGGATTAACGTGCGCCCTCAGATGTGTAGAGGAAAAGAAAGACTTATTGCTGGTAAGAAGAAGGGGGTCAGCAACGCGTCTGGGTGCTCCTGTGCTTGGACGTGGCTGGGATTGGGCCAGCCCACAGATACTGATACTGATACTACTCACCATTGACGAAGGCCGCAAGTGCCCTGGCAGTTATAAGGGCGGACGCCGAGGTGCACCCGTACATGGGTCAGAGCGCGATCTCTCCGGGAGAAGATGTGACCACAGGGTCTGCCAGTTTCGCCAACAGGGACTTGACACTGGTAGCCGGATCTGCACCGTGCGATAGACTGCATTGGTACCTCGTCCTCTGATGGCTCATCCTGACCAGCCCAGGACGAGTTATTGGAGTTTTGTGCGATTGCAGAGATGGGGGGCGACGAAATGGGGCCCCAGAAATCGGTCGATTCGACGTCCGATTGTTGATAGGATATGTTATTATGATTATGATTATCAGGGGGGGAGAATGAGAGTGGGTGGGTCGTGAAAGGAATGGTTTGCTCCCAACTAACGGCGACTTGCATCCCGGTGTCACAATGGGCGTCGAGGTCTGGGCTTTGGATGGTGGATACAATCGGGAATGCCTGAGGAAGTACAGGAGGTGCGAGTGGCGAGTAGGTGAAGAATGGAGCTTGGTAGGTCATGCTTAGTGGCTTGGAGGCTCGGTGGTGGAGTAGCTTGTGGGGAGGGTAGAGCGGCTGGAGAGTTGGTGGAGCTTGATATACGTACGGGGGGCAGTCCTATGTCGTATTCGAAGTCTAAGTTGAATCGTTGAGTTGCTGACTTGTACCGCAAAGTTCTCCCAGGCATATGCGACAGCCACTTCGCAAGTCCGACCAAGGGTCCAAACAGACCGGAGAAAATATGTTTTGTTTTGCATTAGGGCTCTGCAGAAGGACAGCTCGGTTAAAGAGATCTACAAGCGATGTCGCCGGCGCAGTGAATGTGGAATGGATAGAGGCGTTGCACGAATACTAAGGAGTGGGACAAAGAAATGAGGGAAACCTTATGCATCGCCTAACGAACAAATGTCCAAATGTCATGGGCGGCGGTGCATCGTATTGCATCAACATAGGCGCCCAAACCGAACCAAACGCGAGGGACGAAACTGCAGCAAGGTTTTAGATTAGATACCTTCAAAATATCCTCAGGCTCTCACGAGTCCATTTGCCCTCTGTCCTCTGCTCTCTGTGCTCGGTTCTCTTTCTTTTACCAAAACCCGTCATCCACACCGCCACCGCTACCTTTCTTCTTGCCTTTAGTCTGTGCAAGTGCTTGGCGCTCATACATTTCTGCTATCTGTTTGGGAAGGTTCAGAGCCTTGCACCTCAGAAGCGAAGAGAGTGGCTTTTCCGCTGACACCCAGTTTACCTACCTGTTGGGGCCCAGTGGCGTCTTCGGCATCTTTATCATCTCTCACGCGAATGAATCGGGGGAACCGTAAGGAGATGCCACGCTGGTCGACCTGCAACATGGTAAACCCTTCCATACTCACATCGGAGTGGGCCAATCGGCGGAGAATCACTCACCAAGCCTTGTGCAGCCGCGTACACAGGACTTAGACTAAGGTCGGCTGTCAATACCTCCCAGACTACCTTGGGTGTAAACCAGACATCCGGTTTCGCACTCCCGATCTTGATGTCCCCTCTGGGCTTAGAGAGCTCGAAATCCTTCAACGCCTCGTAGTGAGTTTGCAGCGCCTCGTCGGAGAACCCAGTCCCTATTTTGCATATCGTTTGCCACTCTTCAGAATCAGAGTCATAGCACGCGAGAAGGAAAGCGCCGTAAACCGATGTGCGCTTTCCCTTCCCATAATAAGCACCTACGACCACAAGGTCAAGGGAATCGCCAACGCCAACAAGATAATCCTTCTTGAGCTGCCGACGTGATCATCAGCGCTTATGGATCTGATCGAGACTGCACGCGTACTTTCAGCCAATTCAATGAGCGTCTGCTAGGCTCGTAGAAGCTTTCGTCTGAATGTAACATCTTGACCATGAGGCCCTCGCATCCGTCCTTAACAGACTCTTCTAAGAATACTTGAATTTCTTCCGTTGTCTCTCCATCTGATGACTTGGCGAAATCGAATTCTAATGGTACCCATTGAAAGTGCTCCCGAAGAAGTTTTCTTCGGTCCTCTAGCCCTCGGTGGAGCAGTGGCTGGCATGGGAACAAAGCTATTAGTGGACCTCGTGGCCAGCCCGGCAAGACCGCGACCTACCTCGCCATTCAAGTAGAGGAGGTCGAACACAAAGAGACAAACTTGTACGGCAATATCTTCAACCTTGACGTCTTTCCTTTTTCGTCGACTGAGCTCCTGGAATGGTTGCAACTTCCCAGTAGCTTTATCAATGGCAACCGCCTCAGCGTCCAAGACGAATGAGGTGACGCCTTCTTTGATACACTAAAATTTAGGTTAACCAAACTCTGTTTTTTTGGGGGGGCATACCTTGGGCAGCCGCTCGGCGAGCTCCGGGTATTTCTTTGTCATATCCTCGGAATTTCGACTGAAAACCGCGACTGTTCCGTCTTGAAGGCGATGTACCTGAGCTCTCTCACCGTCGTACTTGTATTCACACGTGAACCGTTTCCCCTCGAACCTGTCGAGGACCTCGCCAATCGCCTTCGTCGGTTTAGCGAGCATTGGCTTGAGTGGCACACCAGGGGTGAGCTTGCAGTGTTCATTAAGATTCATGATCCCATGTTCCAGGAGTGGAGGGATGATTTGGTCGTAGGAAGGAAGCTCACTGTTCCCTCCCTGGTCAACATAAACTGGAACCAGCACGGACACACATACCTATAGACTTGCTTTAGCATATTGCTACCCTCCTCGAGCTTTGCTGAGAGCTTCCCCTTCGACCAGTTCCACCCATTCCGATCTCTCTCGTCCAAGATCACAGCATATGCCAGCGCAAGTAGGACAGTCCGTTCGGCAAGTCCAATCCTGAGTTTACCTTCGAGTGATCGAATGATAAATTTAGCCTCGGGAGATGTTTCGCCGCCGATACTTGCTTGACAAGATGCGAGTAATTTAGAAATAATACTGGTCTTCTTGGCCTGAGACTACGAGCGACATCAGGACAGCTACAGGACACAGATATAAGAACAAACCTGATGGCCGGTGGTAGTGGCAATGGTCTTGAGTTGGGAGAACATGACAGGCACGGTCAAAGGCTTCATCTTGACCAGCGATAGAGTCTTTTGACGGGCTTTGGAGTGCTGATATTTACTTCTTTAGTATTAACCCACCGGGATCCTTCCGAAGAAAAGGACCCACCATAGCAACAAGGCCCAAATCCCCTTCCTTTTTCAAGTCGTCTTTGACGCTTTGAGGTTTTCGCCCCGTTGACTCGCTAATTGCTTTGATGAGTAGGCTTTCACCAATGCCTAGCTCTATTCCCTCATAATCGGGACTCAGGCGGTTGATACATAGATACACTGTCTGTAGGAGTGTCTCAGCATCAGCGTCGGCACCCCCTCGTCCAGCACGAGAACGAGAGATGATAGTATGCAGCAAGGAGGTGAGAAAACACGCTTTCTCAATCCTCTTGGTTGTGCCCTCGATCAATGAAAAGGCGTGGGCCAGGAGCGCATAAGGAGCACTATTAGCATTTGTCAGCGACTACGGAGTTACGGTCATGGATGAGATCTCACGGTTCCTTCTTATCCCAAGTCCCTTTGAAATTGATTGTAAACTCCCCGCTCAACAGCTGTGCAGCGCTGATGGTAGGGTAAGCGAGCTTCCAGAGGTTTTTGATAGTTTCTCACGTTGTGGAGGCAGCAGCCAGTTCCTCTTCATCGGACACCAACACATCATCAGCACCATCCTCAGCGAGTTCGACGGCGACCACTTTTTTACTGCTACTCTCTAGAGCTTGAGAGGCACTTTTGCCTGTAGGTTTAGTTTGAGCTCTGCTCGACCTCTTAGTCCCCTTCTTTGGGACCTTGCTCGTAGTCGCCACAGGTCCGTCATCGGGGAGGTTCTCGTCATCGGATGTGATAACTCTTCTCTTCTTGGCGATTGGTTTGACGATTGGTTCCTCATCTGGTAATATGTAGTCAACATATGAGACGGCTGATAGGGTGGCAAAACCACCTTCGTCCGCACTCATGGGTGAGGATGCTTTTCGCTTTGTGGGTCTTTCGGGATTGGGACTAGCTGTATATATTAGAGTATCCGTAAGCATAGCCCTCCAGCTTGAGTAGAACGTGGCTTACGGGCTCGCGAAGACTCGGGCGACAGCGAACTCCGGGCATCCACATCCACATCCATCACCTTGGAATCGATAGGCGTCGTCACCGCAGGTATTTGTCCTCCTTTCATAGATGACATTTCAGTAGGCTGGGCCTTGGTCTTCCCTTCCTCTTTCTTCCGTGCTCCCTTCCCCCATAACTCAGTTAGACTCGTTTGTTGGGACGGAGTAGCCTTCATTCCCTGGGGTTCTTCATACAATATGCCTATGAATACGAAGTGAATGTGAGGAGTTATTGTGCGATAATCAGTATCATAGAGATGAGGCTCACGAAGCGTTCGTTGCTTCCGCACTCTCTTCCCAGGAGTGGCACTTTGCGAGCCTGTGGACGCCGATCGTGTCTGGTTGAGGATACGAATGATGAAAGATCAATGTCAGCAGGAAGAGCTCAGCACCGTACCTGCACTTGAACTTTGTGGAGGAGCAAAGGACTCGCGTAACCGGTTTGCAAGCCGGATAGAAATATACGAGTATGTGGTATACGCGTTCTACCGAGCGAATACAGGTTTGAGGAGCGCGTCTTTGTTCTCCACACGATGGTCTGGTTCAAAAAAACAAGCGTCTGTTTTGTCTTTCCACTTCTGGAACAGAAATTATTTGGCAAACCTAAGGAGTGAACATAGTATGACCTTTGGTAAGGTTTACACGAGTGCATCAGTCGCTCTTTTATCCCCCGTGCACCTCGTTATCTCAAACTGCTACGAATATTCGCCCTTGGTCTCGTCTGGCAGCGCCATGGGAGGCATAGCCCGGTTACGCCACTAGTAATTAATCAGTGCCACCGAACGCACATCGAGGGTCAGTCAAGAAATGATAGGGCCCATGCATTATACCTCGAACAACAAGTTGGCGGCGTATTCCAATTGAAACTATAGACATCCCGCGCTTTCGAAACAAGTATCCTGTCATTATCATATCGAAGGATCTGCAAATGCAACGTCTACCCATTGCTTATGGGTTGGCGAACGGGCTGTGGCACCGAGTGAGTGGCGAATTATCAGAAATGGTTTCAGTTATGATTTAGTAGCAAATCTACTACTTTGGGCCACACCCACTAAGCTTACACGCTCTTCCCAATCGCGATTGGGACCCAGAGGGAATCATCCGCATCGAATGTCACGAGAAAGTGAAGGGAAGACCCACTCTTACCAACTAAAAGGCAATGACCAGTAATCCTGTTGCAAGAAAATGAGTTTCTCTTGATAAATTTGTTCCAGAATGGTCAGAAGCTCGATTTGCACTCTCCGCCGCAGAAGGCGTTACTGCTAATCACATTCGAAAAGGTTTATGTATGAGGTCGGGTGGACATTACTTCATACCTGGGACGGGTCGTACGTATTGCACACTCAATACTTGCTCCATTAACCCTGTGCTTAGAATCGGTGCGGACTATAATAAGGCTGTTGTGGAACAATCACGACAGATTGGATTACTCCGTGAACTCCGTGGGCCTATTGATGACTGGACCCACATCGACCCCGACGTTTTGCTTGAAGGCGAAATCCATCTTCACCAAAGACTCGGTTTCACGCGGTTTACTACTCCTAAAGCAAGAGACGCACTTCTGAGATGATTCGGCCCCGAAGAGGGTCATGGTGTCGGTCAGGAGGATCGCAGTTCGTATGACGGAGGAAAATGGAAGCAGACAGTGAATGGGCCGATCATATGTGGCGCGGAGATTGTGAGCAAGATGAATCGTGTCCTCTCAGTGATTCGATACCAATGACTCTTTGTGCAGTTGTCGAAAAAGGCTGGGTGATGGAGCATCACATGTCTCCTTTGTCAGACGCAATCCCCTGATGGGCACAAATGTACTTCAGGGACTGAGATGAATGGAATCCAAGGCGACAAGCATACCGCCGCTTGCTAGAAATATGCGAGTTGTCGTGGGCTCGATTCCCACTTCGAATTTATTGCCACCGACAACGAAACCGGAAAGCTCTGAAGACATGGCGCGTTGCTTTTCGAGGACCTTGTCACGGTAAACGACAGGCTTGGACATGGTGGCAATATTGGTCGTTGGATTCAGTGCTTCATTTCTAGACTTTATTTTCGAACGCGTAGTGTGTTGCAGGATTACATCTAGGCTTGAATTCTTGTTGAGTAGCTATTTGTTTCATTTGCCATTTGTTGGCTCTCCCCTGAGGCAGCTCACGCGCCTACCGCGAGCTGAACGCTCGTCCACGTCGCCTGCGCGCTGATTCACAGGTGGCCCTTGACGCTCCATACGTCGAGGGGATTCCCGAAGGTTCCGGAGACCGACGGCGCTGAGTCACGCTGTGGCTCATAAGCGCCACCCCCATTGACAAAACGCGCTTGCCACCTTGAACCCAACCACCAACCACCTTAACTCTCTTGCCAATCCACCGTTTTTACCGTCGACCCACATAACCATGCAGATCTTTGTAAAGACACTCACGGGCAAGACCATCACCCTCGAGGTGGAGAGCTCTGACACCATCGACAACGTGAAGAGCAAGATCCAGGACAAGGAAGGGTAAGCAGAATTGGTGACGAGAGGTCACGACCAATGACTTACTGTCCTTACACAGAATTCCCCCGGATCAGCAACGCCTCATCTTCGCGGGCAAGCAGCTCGAGGACGGTCGCACGCTGTCCGACTATAACATCCAGAAGGAGTCCACCTTGCACCTGGTACTCAGGTTACGTGGGGGGATGCAGATCTTTGTAAAGACGCTCACTGGCAAGACGAGTATGTACTTGATCTCAGGTATTCGGAGCACAGGTTCTAACATCTTTCGCCAGTCACCCTCGAAGTCGAGTCCAGCGACACAATCGATAACGTCAAAAGCAAGATCCAAGACAAGGAGGGTATTCCTCCGGACCAACAACGTCTCATCTTCGCCGGCAAGCAGCTTGAAGACGGCAGGACCCTCTCTGACTATAACATTCAGAAGGAGTCAACCCTTCATCTTGGTACGTGCTCTCTTGCATCTTTTGTTAAGCTAGATAACTCATCTTTCACTGTCCAGTGCTGAGGTTGCGAGGGGGGATGCAAATTTTTGTGAAGACTCTGACGGGCAAAACGATAACTCTGGAAGTCGAATCTAGCGACACGATCGACAACGTCAAGTCAAAGATCCAGGACAAGGAGGGAATTCCGCCGGACCAGCAGCGCCTGATCTTTGCAGGAAAGCAGCTCGAGGATGGGCGCACGCTCTCGGATTATAATATCCAGAAGGAGAGCACCCTCCACCTCGTTCTTCGTTTGCGTGGTGGCCAGTAGCTCCCCGTACACCGCCAGCCTCGTCGTTGTGGTCCGCTCCTGTTGTACAGTGCATTGCCGTACCATCGATTTTGCATCATGATTGAATAAACTTGTTGATACTCAGTTTCCATATGTGTGTGATTTCATCTTGTCAGCTGGAAAGGAGGTGAACGACAACATGGAATTTGTTGTCCCTTTATGGGTGGCGGGCTCCCATGCGCCAATCACGGAACCCACGTACGATTGTCACGACTGTCAGTATGCTTTGAAACCCATCATCCCTGTAGTGTTCCCCAATCCCATGCCATTTAGCCACCATTCAAACCAGCGTCATCAGCGGTCTCGGGCTATTGCTCGCCATATTAATCGGGCGCGCTTCTTTGAATGTGGTGCCCGCACTTCCCTTCAAGTAAGGCATTCCTAGTAACCGAAGTGTCTGCGAAGGCAAGGCTCAAAGGCCGCTCTATTTGGGACTGTGGCGTCTCTTTGTCCGTTATCACTATATGTCCCCTTTGTAGCCTCCTGAGTACCTGGGTAAAAAGGGCCTCATCATACCCCCTTCGTCAACCCCCTTCCCTGCTCTGCTCTCAACCACAAGCGTCCCGAGATTCCTACTCGAGCCTACCTCGAAAGTGCCCATTATGCCCCAAGTACGAAGAAACTCAGTGGCGTCTCTCTCTCTCTCGATACCCGAAGTTTGTGGGACCCAAACAGAGCTTGAGGTGCGCTAGTTTCCGGGGGAGTGTCCCAAGAACATGCCTGATTAACGATCGCGTTTTTCTGTTGTAGTGTGTGGGCCCAAGAGGCCAAAACCGTGAACTCTTGCATAGTCGCTGCACCCTGTTATCACCAACCGGGGAGACCTTCAAGCCACAAGCCTCCCAAATTCTTCCTTGTCTCTATATATCAGATCTCTGGACCGCGACACATACCACCACGCTCATTTCTCTTGGTATCACACACCGACTGAGCATTCAGCTCACACCGCTGGAACCCTCACCAAAGAACGTTGCGCTAAAGACCAGGTACATCCCGTTGCCAGACACGTGCGAGGCACGGTTATGGATGTACATGGACACTGCGATCGACTGGATATCTGCTGCCTTAGCTGAAGGGGGCACCGTACTCGTACATTGCACCTGGGGCAAGAGCCGAAGCGTGGCGTTCGTTGTTGCATTCCTAATGCGAACGTATAGGATGACCTTGGGTCAAGCCCTTGCTTATGTTCAGGAGAAGCGACCCATTGCCCAACCGAATGAAGGTTTCATGCAGCACCTTCGACTGTATGAGAAAGGAATGAAGACACTCAGTAAGGAATAGTTGTTTATTGTTAGTTGTTCATCATTCATCTTCCTCATCACCCCCATGTTCGCATTCGTGTCTGGTACACGGCATTGTCTGTATTATACCAACCACCCTGTAGCCCAGAATCACGATGTTTTTATAGTATCTTCTCTCTACCACGTTTCCTTACGCGCCTCATATCGGACTGCCTAATTTCCAGGTACAGTTTAAAATGCGGCGGCAAAGTCGGATATCAGTCGACGGCGAGAGCACGCCATGACGACCCCAACAAGGCTCGGTCGCAGAACCCTCTTTAGGGTTTGATTGTTCTGACTTACACATTCCCTGCGAACCCCACCAATGGTCAGGTGGCGCCTGGCCCAATACAGATATGCTCGGCCAAATAAAGGCACTAACACATACAAGGTGTAGTACAAAGTGATGGCGTCTGTGATACTGGACGTGGCTTAGCTAGTACTATGCATGTACATATTTGATGTATTACGTGCAGTGGTACTTGAGGAGGTTGTGGTCATGGCAGACTGTTACCCATCTTCTAGCTCGCCAGGGTCACCTTCAGGTTCGTGGTGACCTGTGGATCCCTCGTCGCTCTTTCTGCCATCCTCCGTGCTCACCCAGAAAATGCCTTCTTCTGGGACCCATAAGCCTGCTTGCCGATACATCCTAGTGCAAACTAAATCAGTACAAGTATGCGTATGCCTCACCAATGGGCTTACCGATCCATGTATGTATAGATATCCCTCTTCACCCAACCTGGTACCCGCATACTCCCAACGTTATGGTGTGCTGCTAAAAGCTGAGCCTGCTCCTGTATCCTATCTTCTCCCCACCGTTTCTTTGCCTCTCGCAAGACTGCGGCCCAGTGGCGCCGCTTGGCATCGACGGGCAGTGTCCTGGTATCATTGGCTCGTCTGTCCGTAGTATGGGTCTCCTTCTCTTTTGGTCGGGATGGAGCCCGGGGGCGTTCCCCCCGTATCTTTCGTATTCGTTCAGCCGACCTGGAACAGAAAATTAGCCTCAGACCAAAAGGAAAAAAGAAAAAAGTGATACACCGACATCGTGTCCCAATATCGCTCGACCTTGCGCATGCGCGCTAGTTCACGCTGTTCGTCAGCTGTTCGGTATCGTAATTGGCCAGTGAGTGCATCAACGATCTTGCGGGGGGTGATTTTAGTAGCGTCGGGGCGACAGGCGTTGGCGGTTTGCTTCTGGTGCCGACTTAGGTTGTACGGAGAGGAGAAGTATCGTGAACAATTCTCACACCAGAATTGATTGCTCGCTATAGGCACAGCGGTCATCAGGTCCAAGGGTTGCACCTTTGTCATTTGTCATATGGCGTGCACCGTTGTGTAATGACCCGGTGCAGGTGTGCCCGAAGAGGTGATGACCCACTCTTCCCCGAAAGCCTGCTATTCGAGTGCCATTAAAGAATCTGAGACAATAGGAATAGTTTGGGTATTGGTGAATTTACCATCGCACAAAGTATGGTTTGGCTGTCCTGATTTGTCCGACATAAGCGCAACGGACCACTCAGTGGTTGTCCTAGGAATTCCTTTAGAATTCAATCCCTTAAAATATGTACTCCCCGGTGTCCCTAAGCTCGTGTGAAGCAATTTTGTACCTTTCACGTATCTTTCACGCTGGCCACTGCAGGGCTGGTGATTTGCAGAGTGCTTGTTGTGCAGGGTGAGAGCAAGGCGACGGCGTACGAGGGGTCATATAACTGCCAAGAAGATAACACATTGCTCTCCGTACCTATACGTAGCTGGGAGGATCCGGCTTACTACTGCCTCGATCATAGTCAGATCAATGAGCAAGTAGCCCTGACGAGTGACAGGGTTACATTCAACAGTGTCCTGCTTTCCTCTTTGTGTAGCAAACAGGAAACTCTAGGAGTATGTAATGTGACATATACGTACTGCCTCTAAGGTATGGTTAATGGGCCAATCCGATAGCGCAACTGCCGGTAACTGGACAACCAGCACTGTTTCCAAAACCGTTGCTGTAGGTCCATCAAGACACTGAAACATGCCTTGTTGCTTCGCATAATCCTCGCACGACCTGTCTCGGCAAAATCGGGGACTGTCACTCACTTCCTGTACGGCGTAAACTCAGAGCAGCCACAACTACTCTAGGAAGTCCAAAAGGTATAGGTCCTGTGTACTTTAGACCACAGGATATCATCAAATGCCGGGGGGTCATACCTCCGAAGGTCAGCCTCCGGAGGCTTCGATCTGAAGAGCCACCTGGCCTTTGGTGCTCAATTGTTCGTTGTTTCACTGGACTCGCAGGGATATTTGACGAGGGTCAACTACGCACGCTTAGCTTCTTTAGGCAGCCATGCAGTGCTGAGGCGCACAAATGGTACGGGGCACCGTAAGTAGAGATCATTTCCGTTTCTGTTGGTTACCAGGTTCAAGAGGCACCATCATTGAGACTAGGAAGCGACGCCTAGTCGTGCGTACTGATTAGGAGGGAACAGAATCGCGTCTTCCTCTGGGCAAATCACTAAAGGAGTTGGGAATAGGTAACTGCCATAAAGCGTGGCTACCTAGTCTAGACGTGGTAGGCGACAGTCCGTCTGTGTAGGGCCGCGCGCATTAGCACGAAAGGTATTTGTCGGCGCCGGGTCAGGTGGTGACGGTAATTGTTGGTACATAGCCCCAACAGCCTTGATTAATGTTGCCATTAACTCATGTAGAGTGCGATGCAGCGTGCTAGTTATTCGAATCAATATATGTAATGGGTCGCGCCTCACATCGTGTTGTAGGGCAATGAAGACCTAATCTGGAAGTAAAGGTCCCTAATTTAGGCTATACGGTGTGCTGTGTTCAATCAAGGAGAGTTTGCGGAATGCCCTGAATGACACCGAGTCTAAACTAGGTGCTGGGAATGGCCGTCACGCACGGTCAAAGGGACAGATTTAGTGAACTGTGCACCTCTCAGGCATGGGAAGTCTCCTCGCTCGTGGTTCGAATGTCGTAAGGCAGCCTACCGAAGCTGTGCTCCCACCCGGTATGACCGTATAGTCTCGAGTATTGGGAATAATATTAAGATTGTAATACAAGAGCACGACGTGCAAGGTTTTTGCTGAGATTTCCGTCGCCTGGAATAGGAAATAGATTGTAGACGGCGGAGGCCGTTCCGTCGAAAATGGGTCAACCTTCTTCGCCCCTTGACTCAACCTCTCCACAAAAAATTCGCTCGCGACGTCGAACACCATGGCGAGCACATTCATGAGATGGGTGCGCACTCCAGCTGCCCGAGACTATTTCATGAGTAGGTCACTGCCTAAGTTCTCCAAGTCCCCAAAATCGTCCAATCCGTCTTCGCGGTTTCGCTGACTCGCTCTTGTTCTTGTAGGCACGCATTTCTGGGGACCAGTAGGCATCTGAGGACGGTCTATGCCTGACCGCATGCTCATCTATGTCCGAATACTCCAGGTAGCAAACTGGACACTGCCGCTGGCAGCTCTCACAGACTTGATGCACAAGGACGAAGAGTACATCTCAGGACCAATGACAACAGCACTAGCCTGCTACTCGTGAGTTTTCTCTACTCTCACACGACGTCTGTTGGGCCGGCTGACCCTCATTGAATAATAGATTGGTCTTCATGCGATTTGGTGCGTCTTCGAGCCCTTCCATCACGTTCAGAGGTGCTCACTCGTGCGGTTTGTACTTTGCGTTCTCGTAGCATGGCGCGTCCAACCGCGAAATTACCTCCTCTTTGCGTGTCACTTAACAAATAGCACTACGCAGATTTTCAACGACGCCCGTTTCGTACGGTACTGGTACATGGGTGGTCGGGAACGCAAGATTGCACAGGATTTGTCCAAGGAGCAAGAAGCTGACACCAAATTGACTGAGGCAGAGAGGAAGATCACTGAAAAGGTCTTGCAGTCTGTGGAGAAGGCAAAATCCAATACTCCGAAGTAAGAGCGGGAGATATATTGTCTCGAGGGAGAGCGGTGGAGGAACGGATGTCTGCCGTCCAGCCGACGGACACCGTACATATTGCCGCATAAATTGCCACTACTGCATGCTTGCAGTTAATTTTCGCTTTTTTCGTTAGCGAATTTGACCACAATCCTTTTGTAAATCGCTTGTTTGAGAAACTGATCCTCCGATTCTCTGATAAACACGCGAATATAACCGGATAATACGAAGAGATAGCGAACCAAAAATGTCCCATTATACTAGAGTCGTGCTTCGGCTAGGGCTGCTGCTCTCTCCTCTCCATCGACATCGTTTCTGGGTGACCTCCTACCAACCATGGATTTGACAAACTTGATCTACCGAAATATATCTCGCCCTCCACAACATCCTCCCCACCAAGCAAGGCGAGTGTAGTCTCCTCCCACCACTCATTCCGCTTGATAAAATGCACTACTACTGTGCCCCCGAGCTTCTTCCCCTCATACCTAGTTGTCCGTCCTTCCCTTGTCTCCCACGCGCGCTGCACGGTCCGTCTAATCACAGTAGCAGGGTCTGCGGGGTAGCCCCCCAACTTGGGACCAGTTTTGTCGAGGACTGCCCCGATGCGGGACAGCGCCGACCCTTCGACGAGCGCTTCAACTGACTGCAGCGGAGTAAGGTCGTTTGCGGGAGGCTGGTACCGCGTCCCAAACGAGCACACGCTCGAATGTGAGAGCACGTCACTGTCCCTCGGTCCGCCAGTCTTCTTCTCCGCCTTGCCAGTCTTGGTTTGCGCCTGCCGCACCCGCGCAGCCTCGGAGGGAAAGAGGAAACCGTGGGAATACACGGTGCCGGCTTTCGGGTGGTCGTATATCCAGCAACTTTCCGATACCCAGCGGATCTTCCCCCTTCGTGGGTGTAGCAGCATCCACTGCGCGACGAGTTTGTCCTCTGCACCGCGTGTGAGAGATTTGACTGCGTTTGATTTTGATACCCAAGTGACGACGTCCCAACTCAGCGAGTACAGCTCGCCGCCCATGAACTTGTTCTTGATCAAGTAACCCCAGTAGATTTGGGGGTCCTCAACCGTACCAGTCGCGCTTTCCTCGTGTGTCGGTGAAGAGTCCAATAGACCGGAGTGCAGTTCGACTCGTAACCGTGCTTCGAGCTCCGCGAGCATCACGAATGAATCATCGTCTGCCTTCACAACAAAATCGGGTCGTACCCAGTGGCTTGGGGCTCCATGCAACGGTGCCGGATCGTGCGGGGCGAGTGCAGGTGCTTTCGAGGTCTGGTTCGTGTACGAAAACGGGAGAGCATGGATAGGGGCTGGCACCCAGGCATGTTCCGCCGCCCAAGTGAAGTAGGCGTGTGTCTTCCCGTTGTTCATATTCTCGGCAATGGGGAGGATGATAATGTCATTGTAGGCTGCTCATTCGTTCAGATCGTTCAGGCCGGAGATATGAACAGCGCGGTGGGGTCAGTAAGAGAAGCTAAGGGCCATGGCATCCTGTACAGGACTCACTTTCCGCTTCGAGTTGGATTCTACGCTCCCAATCTGGGCGTGGTTTGCCCAGAATGAAGCGGACGATAGTGCGCGATGTGCCATCATCGACACGGCTGCGATTGTGACCTGCAAATGTCGTGCGAACGAACATGCGCCGCTCAAGGCCAGAGTCCATCGAAAATACACCCAGAAACACACCGGCTGGTGTGAGCCCATTGAATTGAATATTCTCCGGAGGAAAGGGCTTCTGGAGAGCACAATAGGAACGCCATGGGAGAGCGTCCTTGTCAGGGTTGAGCTGATATATGAGAAAGAGAGTGAGGAGGATAGCGAAGAGGGTGAATAAAACGAGAGCAAATAACTGGGACGAATTTAGCACGGAGATTCTATGAGGGTATAAATCATGTCACGTACAATTGTAATTGGCTGAGTAGGAACGAGGGGGTGTCGTGTAAAGCGGAACCATTGCCTCCTCACTCTGCGGGACCACGAGAACCCAGCGAGGTCGCGTCGGCGCCTTCTCCGTGATGAGTCCGAGTCCCACCACCTCGTAGGGCCGAGGAGCGGGGAGAGTGGCTCGTCGTCACCGTCTGAGAAGGAGCCCATATTAATGGGCGACGAGGATCGGACCCTACCGCGGCCAGAAGACGAGGGAGACGACGCGGAGACTCTGATAGTGTCACTGGAGTCGTTGGAGGATGTCGACTCGTAGCCGTCGTCCGCGTGCTCCGTCTGCCCCGAAGGCGAAGGCAGGGTTCCCAACGCAAGCGGCATTCCCAGGCGGAGGAGGCGTCGTCGTCGGCGTCGTTGAAATATGATTGTAGCAAGTACTTGTTGGGTGGTAAACAGCCTCTCAACAAGGCGTTTTGGAGAGGGTCAAGTGTGCAACTCTTTATCCCTCGCTTTCCCACTATCCCCATCCGATGATTGGCCAGTTCCAGAGTTCCACACGGGATGCCAACCAGACTAGAGAGCAAACTAAATACACAGGCCATCAGTCGGTCAGTCAGTCAGTCAGTCAGTCAGTCAGTCAGTCAGTCAGTCAGTCAGTCAGTCAGTCATTCAACTGTAAGTTAACATCGAAAACAATTTTTTCAACAGTGTAGGTAGGTAATAGATCCCAGTGAAACAGCAACCACACATGAGGCAATATTCGTAGGTAGACGCGGCGGCGGCAGCAGCAGCATCAGCAACATCAGCAGCAGCAGGTCAGGTCAGAAGGAAAGAAGGCATTCGGGCCCAACGAGGAGTATGACGGAAAAGGAGGGCGCAGCATGAGCGTGGAAGACGACTACTAGGCGGCAGATCGTATCGTAAATGACGATTTTCGCTCATGATTTAGGGATGATACCTAACCATTAAGCTCGAGTCCTCGCAGCAGGAGGGAAATGGAGGAAGAAGGCGTAATGACTGTGCCGGTATGACGAGGAGAAAAGGGTGATAATAAACATGCGGGAACCCACAAGACCAGCTCTTGGCGCCCACCCACCCGCGCACGGAGAGCAGCAGCAGTTGGGTTAGGACGGCGGCACCGACACTGGCATACGATCTAAGAGCGGACGAAACGAGAGAACCGAGCACTGAACGCCGACCAGGACCGCAACGCATCATCCAGCCGTCGTTGGCGAACTCACGATTTGCCCCTGACTGCGAGGAAGAAAGCGGATGCCTTAGCAGTTGGACGCGACTCCTATCACGCGACACTCACTTCTTTCGCCTTGCCTTACTCAATTCCTTCTTGATGACTGCAGGGTCGAGTGGCTTGAGCAATTCAAACGCGCACAGGAGGTCTTCTGATACACTTTGAAAAAGAGCGAATATCAGGAACTAATCATGCACGCCAAGAAACCTCTGCCTTACCTCATACATGCCCCGTAGTTGTCAAACTCTGCAGCGCCCTGTGAATGTCGAGATACGACCGCACGCGAGTCAAATACGTACCTCCACAATAATTAGGTGCACTGAAAACCGTTACTAGCGATCGGTCATTCCAAAATTCGTAGCCGTCCTCTACTACCATGTGTGCGCGGCACACCAAGTCCATGTCCCACTGGACACACAAATCAGTACCACAGCACCTCAAAAGGTCGCCCACACACCTTGGCCAGGAATTCGTTGATGATAGCTTTGCCGAAGCAGTAGCTAACCCCTCTCTCGTTGTCCTCCCAATCCAGCGCCGTCTCCGACGGGTCAGACCATAGCAGATCATTGAGCAATCCGTAATCCGGCACATCGGTTGGGCGGGTAATGCGCTTGATATCGTCCATCGAGGTAAGGCTGGGCGACAAGCCGCCATGTACACAAAATATCTTTGACGCCACAATCGACGCGATAGGTAGGCAATTGAAGACGTCTATGAACGTTCGCCATATCTTGATGTTACACCGTCGTTTACACTCATCGTAGAAACCGTATACTGTACAATGGAACAAGTCATGTCAGCCACCCACCTAGGAGCCCAAACGCGCGCGCAGCGCCAAGCAACATGACGTACCTCTTGTGACATTCGCGCATTCATGGTTCCCGCGCAAGAGGAAGAAGTTCTCGGGGTATTTGACTTTGTAGCAGAGTAACAGTAGGATGGTTTCGAGACTCTGCTTGCCTCGATCGACATAGTCGCCCAGGAAGAGGTAGTTTGCAGCAGGTGGGAAGCCACACATCTCGAATAGGCGAATGAGATCCGTGTATTGACCGTGAACGTCGCCGACAATCTTGACGGGAGGCGAGAGCTCGATGAGGGTGGGCTGGGAAAGGAAGACCTCTCTTGCAGCAAGGCAGAGGGACGTAATCTCCGTGGTCTTGAGACAGACCGCCTTTGAAACCTTTGCAGAATACCCAACATCAAGGAGGCGCGCGATCATGTCGTCAATATCGAGGGACCGGAGAGCGTTCTTGGACGAGGCATCTGGAATGGAGACAGAGGGGGTAAGACCCCCTGTCGAAGTCGAAGTGGAGAGGATAGTCTGCGTGAGAGGGATGTCCAGCGGGGGAGGCCGCGGGAGACCCTCCGGATGGACGTTCGGCGACGCGGAAGGCGAGTTCCCACGACCACCTATCTGCTGACCATTTGAGGATCCGTCCGTCTGCGCTGCTCCATTTCCGGGGGCGAGCCTGTCTGTATCGCTCGTCTTGGGTACGTACTTTGTTGGGGCACGCGTTACCGAGGCGCCTCCCTGTGAATTCCCAGTTCCTGCAGCCCTTCCAGGGGGGTTTGTCGGCGTGCCTGCTTGCTCGTCGCTGGCATGCTCGCCGCTTGGGTCGTCTGGGGGCGACGGCGCCCCGCCGTTGTCGCCCTGATCCCTTGGGGGCTTCTTGCCGTTCTTCTTTGACGACGCCTGACCCATGTCTGCGTCCTGAGCACCGCTGCCGCTCGCTTTCTGCGACTTGCCGAAGCGGGCAAAGAAACTTGAGATCGTTGGAGCCAGCTTATCGTGGGCCGTCGCGGGCGGTAGTATAAGTCCTCTTGTTGAAGTGTCAGGCACTCTAGACGATGCTCCTGCCCTCACGAAGTGTCCGCCGGTGAGGTGACGGTACGGGCGTGGAGTCAAGTCGGGTTGGGACAAACAACACCCTTTCCCTCCTTCCTCCATTTCCTTCCCTCGCCGCTCACTCCGACATACAGTCCATGTACCGTCTTCACGCACACTCACCCGGCATTGCCAAGTTTTTTTCTTCTTATAATGGCTAACTACATGCACCAGGAACGAGGCAGCCTTCTACTATTCAAGCACCGTCAAAAGTCTCCAAGAGATGTCCTCGTCTCTTATACACATAGTAGCATCTGAACGCTTCAACCCGACCCTGACCCACAATGAAATAAGTGTCGGCATCAACGGAACCGAATTGTGATCGTCCCGTACGCTTCGTCTTGTTCCACAAGTATTAGGTCCTTCGTCGCAAGAGCTGGGGTTAGTCGAACCACGCAAATGGGACATCGATCGTAGTAGGTTCGGAGCCAGGTTGATGGGAACAAAGTCAGTGTGGGTCCAGAAAAAGAGTCGAGTCTCGTGTGGGATTCTGAGTAGCTTTTGAAATAAAAGGAGATGTTTACGCTGCCACCACTGCCAGATACGAGGGGAAAGTCAAGAACAAATCAATGGACCACACGCACCAAGACAATTATAAAAAGCGGATGCAGCGATATGGACACCAGAGTCAGCGGGAATGATGTGGTCTTGCAGAGTCAGCTCTTCTCCAACTGGTAAGGCACGGTTCTGCGCTTGAGCATATCTAAAAGGCAACGTAATCAAATAAAGGACAATTCACACTGTTCGGCCTGGTATCTTACGAGAAGAAATTCATGGCATTCCGTTCCACCTGGCTCATGTTGAATTCAGAGACTTGCGACTCTTTCTGCGTATCCTCGATGCCTTTTAGGTAAAAAAGAGATGAGTCCAATTGACTTGGTAGTGAAGGTAGTTGGTGCACCATCAAGCTGGAGATCTACATCACCGAGCTCACCAACCCGAAGAGGACGCGAACTAGGCGAACATTGAACGCCATCCTTTAGAGAATGGCTCCTGCTCCTACTTCTGGTTTCGTGCCAGTGATTAGTTACATACTCTTCCCAAACCATAATCTGACCTTACCTCAATCTCTCATCCACCGGCTCAAGGCTAATACGCTCACCCTCAGGAGGTACAGCACTGAGAGATGAGCTAGGTGCAAAGTTGTCCCACGGCATTTGACTTCCAAAGCTGCGGTCCTGGTTCATGCCGATTTCAACGCTGCGCAGAGAGGGTGGCTTCTGGGCCGCATTCCGCGCCCGCTCAGGAGTCTGTAGATTCCGCATTAGTACTCATCGGGAATACAATTTAAACCAAATTGCCTCAGAGGAACGATTCCGTTCAATTGCCTGTCCAAGGCCAACTTCTGGAGGAATGGTTGTCAACAAATCCAATATCCGCCGAAGGACTTTAAAGGTTCACCGGGAAGTGTGTAGTCGTCACCGCCCATAAACGGCATGTCGAGTTGCATCTGGAAGTCCAGCCCACCATCCACGAAAAAGTCGTCGGGGAGGATACCAGCATTCCCGGCCCGTGCATTCTCTTCCTCTACAACACTACTTATCACCTTCCTACGTTTGGCCTGTCGCTCCGAATCGCCCCTAATGAGAGACATAGAACCCGTGCGCGCCTCGATTTGTACCAAGAAAGTGTTCATCCACATATCGATCAGGGGTTGGGCTTCAACTGAATCGCCATTATTAATCACAAGCGAGAGTGTGGCAATGTCGAGCACTTACGCAAGGAAGGCGGGGCGAAAATCAGATTCCTCACTTGTTCAGCTGCATCTTTTTTGGCCTGTTCGCATTCCGCTTCTCTCCTAAGTCGCATTTGATCAGCGACATAATTCTCCCTTGCGTTGCGGAGTTCGTCATTGGTAAGTTCGGTGCGGGGATCGAGCAGTAGCCGGACGTTTTTCTTCTTTTTGGACTTTGCAGGCGCAAGTGCAGGGGTCTCAGCACTAGCACCATCTGGAGCAGGAGCACTTGGTAGTTGATCGAGGTCCATCCCTATACCGGGGTTGAGGTCGAGATTGAAGCCGCCCCAATTGTCTTCGATCCCTGGAACCGGGGTATTGCGAGCGCTGAGGATGGAACGAGGAGTTGCAATACGGTTGGTACAACTTCCCTCTACACTATGTCAGGCTACTGTCCCTTGGTCCTGTGGTCTGATCACTTACCATTATCATCCTCTCGGACCTGCACTGCGGTTCAGTACAACCCAAAAGGTGATCCGGAACCAGTTACGCACCCGCTTCTGTCCAGCACAAACTCGCTTTTCGACGCCACGGCCAACCTGCAAAGCGTCGCGAACATCCGCCTCGATCCCGTGGTCGACCAACGGACAATTCTGCACTTCAGCATCTTCGCCTACCAGACGAATGACCGCAGGCTGTTCCAGGTCCATGTCCATGCGGCAACTAAGAAAAATCAGTCGAATGTGATGTACACCAGTGAACGGACGGACTCCTGTCCAAAGTTTAGATCCCATCCGAGATCAGCCTCGAGCCCAAGATCAATGTTGACCTCATTGGAATCCCCATCAACCCCGATCACAAATGAATTGAGGGGATCATTCGAGGAGTCCCCGAGCGAATCGGCGAGTAGAGGCTGCAAGTGGCTTTCGTCGAGAGTATGTAACGACCTATTCAACTGGGAGGTATTGACCATGCCAGAGATTTGAATGTCTTGGTCGCCGTCATCTCGATCACCTTCTGACTGCATTACTCGACAAATTTTGGGGCGAGAGAATCAACAGTACCTTGATGATGTTCGACAATCTGCAAGAGAGTAGTAATTGGAAGTGTGTTGGAGCAAGTGGTGGACTCACTTGCGCAAAGAGATCATAATTAAGGTCCAAAATGAGTGCATTATCAAAATCGAGCGTAATTTGCTTCGGGCTGAGCGGGAGTTAGAAATAATTTACTCTGTAAGATGGAAACATACTTAACAGCTGGTTGGCCCATTTGTAACGTGAGCGGATCAACGCGCATAGTCGCTGAATGCATTTCTTGAACTGCTTTCTTAAGATTCGTGTATGCTTGGGTCACGTCGGCAACAAATATCTCATGCTTAACTGTAATGGATAGAGCGTTACATAGGAATCAGCCTCCATGTCGTGACGCACGCTTATAGACGCGAGCCACTCCAACCATTAAATTTGAGGAGAGGCGCAATGCCAGAGGTTCAGCAGGTTCAGCGATCAGACCGCACAAGTGAGATATATCTGCAGACATGACGCTCTTCTTTGTGAGCCTTCTGAGGGTTGACTTTGATCCCAGGGTTGCTGCGAGCCTGCATTTCCTGATCAAGCAAGGACTTTCGTCGGGGGAAGGACCTTACCATAGAAGACCGAAGCCGCTCTCACGTTTTGTGAGGAGCTCGACGGTGTAGAACATGATGGATCAGTGGATTAGTGGCCAACAAGAGCCGCGAAAAGCGACGAGGGTGGGGCGAAAAGGAGAGTAATATCAGAGACGATAATAAGGGTACAGATGAGGTATAGGGACATAGGATAAGGGTATAAGGACAAGACCCGCACTGGCTCGGAGGGCCAGGGACAAGATTGATCCGGGTGTTGGGCCCCAAAACTTAGACCGAGCCGTTTGCGTCATTATGGCCGCCCTCGCTGAGGTCGCTGCGCAGGTCATGGAGAATGAGAAACACGGCGGTAGTGAAGACACGCATTCCAGTCCCATACAGAGCCTCAAACTCACAACCGCCGCACCTCGGAGGTCATCCGCGGGCTACACTTCCGCGCCAGGATCGCCTGCCGCTAGAACCGGACCTCCAAACTCTTTCTTCTTCCCTCTTGTGCCTCTGCCAGACATGAAAGGAAAGGGCCGAGAGGGTACCGAGGGTGGTCATTCGGGTGCCAAGGCCTCGAACAGTCGCGGGTCTGAGACGCCTAGGGTGGTCGTCAATGAAGAAGATGAATCACCTGCTCGACTCTCCGACCCATACAGGAATTCATTTGTCCGCACAGAGTCTGGTTTTCGAGGGGGTTGGGAGTATGCGGATCACGACTCGACGGGAAGGGGAACTGCTCGCCTACGGGATCGACAAAGCTGGTTGAATGTCGATGACTGGAACATCAACCCAAGAAAATGGCTGGGCCGCTCGGAGATGGACGTGCAAGAGGAGGCTGGAGCTGATCAAAACCCGCAACCAATGAGGCAAACCGATTCTCCGACACCAATGGGAGGTCCCTCCCGTGTACCCTCAAGAGCGCCTTCTCCGACACCAGCAGTCACCGAAGAGCTTGCCCCACCAACAACGCCTGTAGTCAAAAACAGTTTCACTCGGTCTCTCTCCCTTCCTCACATTCGCCACAACCCCGCTTGGAGCCGCATCAAAAATCTCATTCCCCACCTTGCGGTTGCTGCTGCGGAATCCACCTCAGAACAGCCCAGATCTCCACGCGATCGTGATGTCGCGATTACTGACGAGTTGACGTTTTCGGGGTTATCAGTCCTTATGCTCCGTATGTGGCTCGAGAGGGACGAGCGAGATGAAAGGAGGGTACCCGTCCTTTTGCATCGTCTCAAGATTCGCGTTAGTGACTCGGTCAATCCTCTCAACAACAATAGCGCCGTATTTCGTATCGAGTGCGAGTATGCAAACAGTGCGGCGCAATGGGTGATTTACAGGCAGCTCAGGGACTTCAACTCACTGCATACCCACTACAAAGTCACCAATTTCTACACCCGAAACATGGATCTTCCAGATTTTCCTCGAGCAAAGCTTGGGAGACAGACCCTCCAACGCCTGAAGAAAGAGAAAGGACCAGAGGCCGGAAGGAAAGAGTTCGCAAAAATGAGGCGTGAAGAATTGGAAAACTACCTTGCGGGCATGATCAAGGCAGTGGTTCGTCCATTGGCTCATGGTTTTCTGCCTTTTATTTATAGATAACCCAGATGTTCGAGGCGAATTGCAACCGCCTCTTGCGATTCCTCGAAGTTTCCGCACTCTTTATGGCCCTTGCCCGTTCAGGCGGCTACCAACTAAAAGCAGGAGTGCTCAAGTTAGAACCGGCAGGCTCGAAGAAAGAGTATGCACGTAAAAGTACAAGCTGGCATGATCGACGAAAAGGTCGATGGTGTGCCGTTCGAGAGAGCTATCTGGTTGTCATGCATGAAGCAGGGGAGGTATGATAAGCACCCACTTCAAATTACGATGCTAATTTCCCCGTAGCTGGAAATCCATGACGTATTCTTGCTTGACTCTGAGTTCAGCATCCAGCGACCGCGACGTTACTACCGCCAGGGACTTCGGGCGATCCACTTCGTCGAATCAGAAGAGGATGACGCGGTTCTGATCCACCGGCGTCGTCCAAAGCGGCACAAGCATCACGACGTAGAGGGTCCTTCAGGTGAAGCAGCGCACCATCAGCCAGCGCAAGTGACAGCCAATGGGGTCGAACCAAACGATACGGTCAGCGACATGCCCAATGGGGGTACAAGACCAACTGAGGGTCATCAACCAACGGACGAAACACAGGTTCAAGAGCATGAGAGGTCCAAGAGTAATCTTTCCCGTCGATCCAAGGACACAGCTCGCACTGGGCATCATTCGGTCCATACCATAGCTTCGAACATCCTCTCACGGTTTAAATCAGTGACATCACACAGATCGCGTCCCTCTGTCTCTGGAAGAACAATGTCCTCTTCCCCAAGCGCATCTCCAACATCCTCAGACGACGAATCCTCAGATAATGACCACCAGCTACAAATAGACCCAAGTGTATCACATCCCGCTGATGCGGTCTATGGGGATGTCGACCAAGCGGGTGAAAAGATTGAAGCGAAGGTAGGATCTCAGAGGCCGGACGCGCAAAATGAAGATGAAAAGGAGAAAAAGAAGAAGAAGCGGATGGAGGACGTCTCCAGGCACACTTTCTACGTCGAGAACTCCCAGCAGCGGCTCAAAATTGTTGCGAGGAGCGAGGTATAGTCCGATTATCAACCAATCCGTTGCGTTCACCGACTAGCTCACCTCACAGAGGCAAACTCAACAATGGATCTCCGCTCTTGAGCGGATGCAACGCAGCTCATTTTGGTCGGGTCGCAATCGATTTGATAGTTTCGCTCCTATTCGCCTTAATGTGGCAACGCAATGGCTCGTTGACGGGGTCAGTCTTTTCCCACCTCTATTCCTCATACTGATCGCACCCAATCAGAGAGATTACTTTTGGAACCTCTCTCGTGCGATCTCCATGGCCAAGAAGTGTATCTACATTCATGGGTGGTGGCTAACGCCAGGTAGGTAAAATGTTGTTTCACCTTGTAATTGTAAATGTCCATCTCTTCGAGTAGACCTGTATATGCGTCGACCGGGAAAAGAAAGCTACCGCTTGGATCGGCTCCTGAAGCGCAAGGCCGAGGAGGGCGTGATGGTCTATGTCATTGTGTAGTACGTTAGAAATCTGTCTTCCTATGCGATACCTGACATCATTTCAGTAAGGAGTTTTCGAACAAGACAACCCCAACCGACAGCAAGTAAGTATGTCATCCGATGGGTCAAGAGCATTTCAGCTGACCCCACTCAGTTACACGAAGCAGCGCCTGACACACCTACACAATAATATTTTCGTCCAGCGCTCACCATCTCACTTTGCGACAGGCACTTTCTACTGGGCCCATGTGAGCAGGATTTACTTCCACCACCAGACAACCCATTGACCACGTTTTCAGCACGAGAAAATGTGTGTAATCGACGAAACTATCGCGTTCATGGGAGGGATCGACATGTGCTTTGGACGGTGGGATACCCCGCAGCACTCCCTTATTGACGAGGGAGAGGATGGTCCGGAGGCCACTCAGATCTGGATAGGCAAGGACTACAGCAATCCAAGAGTACTCGACTTCCATAATCTCAACCGACCGGAGCAAGATATGTACGATCGGTCCAAGGTTGCGCGTATGCCCTGGTATGCCTAATGCAACTTGATACATTGGCCGGGTAGATTGACGCATTCAGGCACGATGTCGGCTTACAAGTTGTTGGCCAACCAGCTCGCGATATCTGTCGACACTTCGTTCAACGGTAAGAGCACCAACCAATTCAGGAGAACTGCACGCTAAATCACTTATAGATGGAATTTTCTTCTGCGCGTCAAGGTGAAGGCCGCATTCTTCGTGTCCCGAGAGTGACACTAAGACTGTCGTAGAACCACTCTCGGAAGATGCCTTTCATCGTTCCACCACCGGAGTTCAGGCCGGCGGAGCTTACTCAACTCGGTTTGACCGGCACTTGCGAGATGCAGATATGCCGCTCATCTGGTCCATGGTCACTTGGCACCGTGGATCGTATTGAACATTCTATCCAGAATGCATACCTTAAAGGTCCGGTTTACCCTTGATTTTTCCTTGCGAGTACTGATGGGAATAGCCATCCAATTGTCTGAACACTTCGTCTATATTGAGAACCAATTCTTCATCACTTCGTACGTCCCATTGTCCGGTACCTTTCCCTTTCCACTCATGAAAATGCAGGACGACAGTGGGAGATACCAAAATCGAGAACAAAATCGGAGATGCATTGGTTAACCGCATTATCCGCGCTCATCGCGAGGGCACGAAATGGAGAGCGTGCATCGTTCTCCCACTGTTACCAGGGTTCACCTTCCCTGTCGACCATGAGAGTGCAAGTGCGGTAAGCTCTCTGATGATCATTGGAATTCATATCTTGACGCGTTTGGTCGCAGATTCGCCTCATAGTAGAGTGTCAGAATAGATCGATTTCAAGGGGACCTAACTCGATCTTTTCGCGTCTGAGAGCAGAAGGGATTGACCCCAACGATTATATCACATTCTGCTCTCTTCGGGGATGGGGTAAACTTCCTGGAAGCGTACTCACAACTGAGCAGGTCTACATTCACGCCAAGGTAATCCTGGAAACCTGCTACAAAAAGTGTATCTGACACGATCTCAGATCATGATCGTTGATGACCGTTTGGTTATCATTGGTTCCGCGAATATCAATGAGCGATCTCAGAGGGGGGACCGCGACTCAGAGCTAGCGGCCGTTATCCGTGATACCGATATGATGGATGGGTATGATTTGGACTTCTCTCTGCTCATGGGCTCGTTATCTGAGTTCCTGTTCTAGTTATATGGGGGGCGAACCTTTCAAAGTCGGTCGATTTGCACATACACTTCGTGTCCGCCTTATGCGGGAGCACCTGGGGGTCGACGTCGATGCTCTTTACGACGAGGACATCCACCAAGCACAAGAGCAACATGAACATGCCACAAGTCCCAGACGGTTTGAAGGACCTGACAGCGAACCAAGAGCAGAGCCCGATAATGGCATAGATATTGGTCCTCACCAATGGGACCCCAATCAAGAACAGGTCAACCCGACGGCTGCAGAGCAAGAGGTGGCGGACGGCGGTTTGAGCACCTTAGCACCCAGAGACCGTGTCATTCATTTGGCAGACCATGCTGTCCAGGCAGTTACAGGCGGTAGACTTACATCCTACTGAATCTTTATTAGTTCACTGATCCATCGACTTGCAGCTGTTTCTGGCGCTAAAGAAGTGGTATCATTTGCTCGTACAAGAGCCCTTCAGGATATTGGTGTCAAGCCGATAGTCGCTGATCGCCTTGCTCAAAGCCGAACCCTCGGAGACGAACGCCAAACCTACAACGAGAAGGGCGAGAAGGAGCGAGGCTTTGCTTCTTCTGTTGTACCGACTGTGGAAGAGAAGGTTATTGCGGAACAACAGTCCGACACGGCCAATGAAACCACAAGCCTTGGATTGGATCCTCCACAGAGCGAAAGCGATGAGGGACAGGTGATGGCACACGACAGCAGGGGCCTCTGCGGAACCGCTGCTGATGTTACCAAAGCGGGTGATGTACATCACACCCGAATCGATAAGCAGGAAGACGATGAAAACGAGAAGGGAACAACCAGAGCGCGATCGGCCTTACGCAAGCACTTGAGCGTCAAAGTCAGCAACAATCAATGGGCTGTACCGACCCCTGCTCCAATAATTGACCCCCACGGGTTTGGTGATCCTGTTTGCGACAAGTTCTTCGAACGGGTTTGGCTCGCGGCCGCCGCACGCAACACAGAGATATACCGCAAGGTGTTCCACGCTATCCCGGATGACCTAGGTAACAGGCGTGCGGTTGACCCGCTTCGACTATCATACTGATCGCCTCGCTAGTGACGACTTGGAAACAGTACAAGGAATTCGTTGCTCATCATGAACGTTTACAGAAGCCTGTAAGCAGGATTGGCTTTGCTATTCATCCTAGCTGTGCTAACTTTACCCCAGGCCAAGGACGAGACATCGAAGGAGACGCCGGGTGGGCGAGTACCTTCGGAAGGTTGTACTAGCGAACTCGGCGCCAACACGAACGATCAAGATACGAAGAACACGGCGGGAACCCAACCCGGGAAGGACTTGGATGAGAACGTTCACGACCATCGCGTAGTTACTGAAGAGGCTTTAGACCCTAGCATGAGTCAACAAAGTCTTCTCTCGTCCCGCACGAAGTCGCCGACGCTGGCCAGAGAGGATGCCTCTCAAGGACATGATATCGGAAGCGAGTCCGCAATGCCCAATCCGGCACCAAGTAGTGACACTCGTGGTACTCCTGATCCGAGAGGTCAGTCGAAAGAGAAGGACAAAGACCAGGGAAAGAGGAAGCCCGCTGGACCGAACGAGCCGTTTGAGCAGTGGGAAAGGGACGAGATGGAGGCTCTGCTTAAAGAAGTACAGGGACACCTTGGTGAGTCTCTATCAGGCATCCCAAACAATCCGTTGTTGACTGTGACTACCAGTTGTTTATCCGACACGATTCCTTGAGGGCGAGGACATTGCCGATAACTTCTTATTTAATGCCGATCGGTACGACACTCTTTCCTGGTCACAGACTGAAGCTAATTCTCTTGCTAGGCTGCTTCCTCTCCCCCTTTTTAATTAAAATACCGTACGCACGTTCTTGGGCACTTTCACGACAATGTACATTTTACCTGAATCGCCGCTGGAACAGCGGAGGCACACTTCTCACTGTATCATTTCCACATTTGCAGTTTCGAAATGGGATCATATGCATAGACAGTTTGGGCATGGCTGCGGGCATACATTCCATCCTCTGTCCTCTTTTCGAGGACCACCATAGACGAGCATACACGCTCATTTCCCTTATCGTTAAAGGCAAGAAAGGGACACTGGATGGCCGACTAGAACTTGCCGAACGCCTTTGCCGAAGCCTTGCTCTTTGCTACACGGATAACGTTGAATCGAACAGTTTTCGATAGCGGTCGGCATTGGCCTACAATACGACGATGAACTCAACATATGCGATGCCCTGGAAAGATGGACATACCAACGGTGACGACGTCGCCGAGCTCAACACGGAAGGCAGGAGAGACATGAGCGGCTAAGTTCTTGTGGCGCTTCTCGTATCGGTCTAATAAAGAGACTATAGTCAACAGGTGTGGTGAAGTAAGTATTTTTTTTTTACGCACGGTACTTGGGGATGTAATGCAGATAATCTCTGCGGATGATGACGGTGCGGGTCATCTTGGTGGAGATGACCTTGCCAGTGAGGATACGACCGCGAATCGAGACTTCTCCGGTGAAGGGGCACTTCTTGTCTGCAACGAACCAAAACCATCAGCCTCTTGACTTAGTTCCAAGGCTTTAGTGAGCAGACCAATATAGGTGCCGTTGATGGCTTCGGAAGGGGTCTTGTAGCCCAGACCAATATCTTTGTACCATCTCTTTTCTTTGGTACCGACTTTGCGACCGCCTGTTTGAGTAGAGAAAGTCGGAAATCGGGCGCGCAAAAATTCAAAGAGATTTGAAGTAAATCCAGCGTGTTGAAGTACATGATGAAAACGGGATACTGACCGCGGATCTTGGCATTGTTGAAGATGGGTTGCTTTTGGAACGACTTCTCGATCTAGCAAGAAAAGGCGGGTTCAGTCGCTACGCTGGACCATCGGGCAGTTTAACACAGACTTGTTCGGCCATCGTAACGACGAGGAGATGGCAGTTTTGGTATTACAGGCGAGCGGTAGAAAGCAAAAGAGGAAGAAAGGCGATTACGGACAAGGTTTTGTTTATTGTTTGGTCACAAAGGCTCTCTTTGGACTAGACGGTGGATTTCCTGGAAATAAGCACGACGAATCTGGATTGCTCCTGGTGTAGAGCATTGGGCATTGGGCATCCATAATATCCGTCCATCATCCACTCAGCGAGTTCCTCGGCGGCTATTCTCGCCTCATCTGTCTCTTTAGTAATATTCCGTGGAAACCTTCGACACCATCTGCGAACTTGTATTACCAAACAACCTGGGCGCTGCAGGGGGCATTGATCTCCCTCTTAGCGCCATCCCGGTAGCCATCTGGCCCTGTTACCCACTGTGCGGGTTATGGCCGAACGCTGTGCCACGCTCCGATGAAGGGAGCACCAATAACACAGCACGGGACATGGGCAAGGGCGCTCCGCGCGCTCCGATATTATCCCCACCACCGCTCCTACCATGAAACGTCTCGCATGCCTCGACAGGCCGCCTCGAGCAAAATCGAGCAAAATCAAACGTTAGATACACGCTCAAGTATTATGAATGGATAGAGCCACAACCTGAGTGCCCGAACCTCGAAGGTCATATAGAGGAGTGTTAGAGACGGTTAGTTGGACTTGACACAGCCGATCTTAAAAACCAGGCACGAAGCAGTGAAAGGCGGAGAGGACCCATGGACCGCAGCATTGTCACCCGTAGCCCTTGAGCAACAGAGAGGAGAGACCGAGTCTAAATCCAGCGACTCTAATATTACTCATCCTCCGACCATGAGGTAGGTCTCCGGATTTCTTATCTGATTTGCAACAAGACCTTATTCCCTGGGATATGGTCGTTCAGCTATGCGTTGCAACCTGCAGTGGTTTATTACGCCGCGTCGCATCGAGACGGAGTACGTATGGCCTGTGGATGACCGTCTACTTACATCATATAGTATGCAATCCGTATTTCTTGATTGCATTGTACTGTATCATGGGGATGTGCATAGTAAAGAAGTCAATTTTCCTCAAAAAAAACTGTCAAACAGCACCCTCCTTAACTAAAATGGCACTAGGAGACACCATGATAGATAAAGGTACAAGGTGATTTTCTAGCCTAGCACTGCACAGAAGGGTTTGCGCCTCCTGACCTAAATATCTATATCTGCTCACCCACACCCATCGATACCACCTCCGAATACGCGAATGGGGAGAACCCTTGTGCTTATCATATCCATTTAATAATGATTTGACTATTATCTAGTGCGTGTGAACCAAAAAATCGCGCGTGGTGTTTCAAAGCCGATCACGCCGGAGAGTACACACAATCTCCTGCTCAGCGGGTGGACATTCAATGCACTATTGGGTTCTTGATGATGGTACAAAGCACATTTGCCGCTTTTGAAATTCGCACGCACAACCGATTTGCATACCTCACACTCGGTTTTCAGGAAATAAGGGGAGGGCAATATAGCAAATGCCAACATGCAACGCGGTTTGATTGATCCCCGGGTGCACGTGTGGGGAGAAATAGGGACCGCCATACAATTTTCCAGAATATTTACATAAATTGAAATTGCTTATGATTCGCAGTAGCGAAGATAACTTAGTGGTTCCCCTACGCACCCAGGGGTGGTTCCAGAACAGTACAATGTCTTGGGCACTCTGTGCGTGTTTCACAAAATTGCCGCTGACCTCCGCTGACCTGGACATGGCCATTCAATCGCCCACGGGGTTGGTCGTTGCCACCGGGCTGCGGAATTTATCGGGTTGTACAGGGCCGCGAGAATGTTGGCTATGTATTGTATACACAAAACGGAGAAGGCGGCCTCAATTTCCCGATCGTAACGCCGACGCCAAATCATTTGGGCAATGTAGTCGGTCACTCACCAAGCCTCCGAACGTGGCAACATTGGGCGAAGGGAAACATAGAGTCTTCCAGGTGGCTAGAAGGACGCTGCGGGACTGGGTCTCCATAGCATACGTGGGGTAATAAACGCGCGGTTTCTTCCAGTGGAAGGAAACTAAGGAAATTGCCGAGAAACTCTATGCTCGTACCGTTAACCAGTGGTTGCACTCCCATACGGCGAGGTGGACTCATTGATGTGAGAATATGAGTAGTAGCAAGTCCGTGGAAGGTAGAGCGACAACCATCAAGGTAATGTGCACAAGTGTGCGCGATGACGATCGCATCCTGACAAACAGGGTCGATGTGAGCGGCAATCGCCGCGTCGATCGAAAATGAAGCCAG
>Ga0307515_10003888_pt1 | contig 31182 bp, 28 predicted proteins | sample 17_EM_MG_FD_194513 | JGI IMG/M metagenome (GOLD analysis project Ga0307515, IMG submission 194513) | Populus trichocarpa ectomycorrhiza microbial communities from riparian zone in the Pacific Northwest, United States - 17_EM | ecosystem: Host-associated > Plants > Roots > Unclassified | place...
GCTGTCGCGGCGATCGCGGTCAGCCGGTCGAGTTGCCGGTACACCGCTGCCGGTTCCCAGCCGGTGTCGGCGAAGACCGCGAGATCGAACGGGGCGATCTCACCGCGCGCCGCGAGCAGGACGATGGCCGAACTCTGCAGCCCGGCACCGAGACTGAGGAAACGCATACGGGGCTCGCTCATCCGCTGCCCTCTCCGTCGCCGGATTCGATTGCGGGCTTGGCGAAGATCAGGACGTCCTCGTGCGCGATCAGGTGCAGCGGCGTCCCGGCGGTGCGGGCCTTGCGGACGGCGGTGAGTTGGAAGAACGACGGCCTGGCGACCAGACGCCCGGCCCGGACCGCGCTCAGTAGTGCGACGCAGCGCTCCGTGGGGATCAGCCCGGCCCGCAGGCCGGCGCCGATCACGGCCGACGGCAGGTCGACGAGCTGGCCGTTCTTACGCCACGGCCGGGCGGTGACCACGACGTGCCCGCCGGGGCGCAACAGCACGGCGCAGCCGCGCAGGATTTCGGCGAACCCGTCGGCGAGGCCGGTGAGGTCGCGGTAGGCGAGGTTGCCCTTGTCGGTGCCGTAGGTGTTGTCGGACTTGGCCACGCCGTCGTCGCCGGGACGTACGAGGCCGTGCACGGTGGGCCCGTACGGCGGTGATGTCACGACCAGCGCGACCTGCCCGGCCAGTGCGGACGGGACGAGCGACAGCAGCCGGGTGGCGTCGCCGCGGATCACCGCGGCGTTGCCGGGCGCGCCCTGGGTGTGCGCGTGGGCGATGTTCGCGTCGGCGATGTTCGACCAGCGCGGTTCGTACTCGACACCGATCGCGTCGCGGCCCAGATGCGCGGCCTCGACCAGAGTGGTGCCGATCCCGCACATCGGGTCGAGGACCAGGTCCCCAGGCTGGGTGTAGGCGGTGACGGCGTGCGCCGCGATCGCCGGGAGCATCCTGGCGGGGTGTTTGACCGAACCGGGCACGTACCGGCCGCGGCGCTGCACCGGACCGGTCGTCTGCGCGGTCGCCCAGACGGACAGCATCTGCGGGTCCGCGCGATGCAGCCCTTCGTAGGGCTCGGCGCTCTGGTGCCGGGGCTCGTGCGCCGGGTCGCCGCCGGCGCGATGCCGCGCGTCGCCGGCACGGTGCAGGCCGGGACTCCGATCGTCCGGGGTGGCCGCGGTGGTCGAGGTGTGCTCAGCCACGGTGCTCACCGCCCTTGCGGCGGGCGTCGGTGGGCCGGGTCTGCTGGCTGAACACCAGCAGGTCGGCGTGTACGCGCAGGTGCGCGACCGTCCACTGCGCTCCGCCGGAGTCGGCGGCGAGGCCGAGCAGTTCCTCGTCGGTGACGTAGTAGACGAACGCCTCGGCGCCCGCGTCGGCGTCCACGGCGACGATGTGCTGCAGGTAGCCGAGTCCGACGCTCGCGGCCGCGGTGGAGATGGGGCTGAAGTCCTGCGGCGTGGTCGCGGTCCCGGCGGGTGCGGCGACCACGAGGACGAGGCAGCCGCCCGGGCGCAGCAGTCTGGTGCAGGCGGTCAGCAGCCAGGCCAGCCGTACCCGGTTGGTTGCGTCCCCGTCGTGCAGGGGCCACATCGCCACGACCAGGCTCGTGCTCGCCTGCAAGGATGCGCCGTCGGCCGACGGCTCGGCCGGCGCCGGGTCGTCGGTCGGGGGCAGCGGGTCGGTGAGGTCGTCACCGAACCATGCGCGCAGTTCCGGCGCCTCGACCTGGCCGTCCTCGTCGGCGGTCGGGTCGGGGGCACTGTCGTCGGTCTCGGCGCTGATGTCGCCGAGCGGGGTGCTCGGGCCGATGATCAGGCTGGAGGCGTCGGTGAACCAGCCGGGGTGGTGCCGGCGCCGGCCGGCCTGGCAGGCGTCGGTCAGGGTGTGTCCGTCGGTCAGGTCGACGACCGCCTCCCCGGCTCGGCTGTAGGCCGAGACGAGGCGGTAGGCCAGTCGGGCGCTGACGGGACGGCGCATGTCCGCAGGGGTGCGGGCGGTGCGCCACACCGTGATCGGTACCGGCATCTCGCCGGGCACGGTGTCGATCAGGGTCGGGTCGGCACCGGAGGGGTCCGGTGCGACGGGGCGGTCGGGGTTGCGGTGGTGCTGCGGCGAGTGTTCGCTCATGTGGTGTCGGCTCCGCGCCGCGCGGCTGATGCGCTGACACCCTCACACCGCCGTTTGTGTGCTCTGCCGAACGCATCCCCCGCTCACGGCCGCTCACAGCGGCTCACAGCGACGGTGAATTAGGCACACAGTCCCGATATGAGCGATTCCCGAGGTCGAACTGTGAGACTTCGCCTGGGCACGGCGACAAAGCCTGACGCCTGCGGGTGTGCACACAGTCCGGTAATAGCCGTGTTCGCCCCTGCCTCGGGGTGTTCAGCATGGTTTCCGCGTCACCGCCCGAAGTCGGCGTCTCGGCGGGATCGCTGGCGAATTCCGCGTCACGGCCCGGTATGGACTCAAACACCGGTCTGGATCTGTGCGGGATGCGCCGCCTCACCGCCCGCGATGTCCGGCTGCGGTTCACTCGACCCTGACACCCAGGGTGCGGCTCGGCTCCGTGCTGCCCGTGTCCCGTGCCGGGGACACGGTGACAACTGAGCCGGCGTCGGCGGCCGTCGCTTTCCGCCGTGTCGCCGCCGGCCGCCGGCGACATGACAGACGCCGGCCGATGTCATGGTCCGAACGGGTCGGGTCGACATCACCGTCGAGGGTTGGACAGACCTGCGGGTGGACGGCGGCCGTGTCACGCGCTGGGTGTCGCGTGTGAGCGGCCGGTTGGTGTCCGTGAGCCGCTGTGAGCCGTGGTGAGACGACTGTGAGTCGCGGTGAGCGCGGTCATCCGCCGGTGACACTGCCTCGTTCACACAGTCCGTGGCCCTCGCCGTGGCGCTCCCCGGACGGCTGTCACCACCCGTCCCGCAATGTCACAGTGCAGCTCAACCAGGCTGTCATGACCTCATGTCAGCGAGGTTAATCGATGTCATGGATGGTGTGTCACCCGCGCCGGGCAGACAGCTCGGTTGCCCGGCGGACATGTCACATCAGGCGGATGACCTGTGGTGTGACACATCTGTGAGCCCGTCGTGTCCTACTCGGCGCCTCGACATCGGCGCATGACACAAGCCGGCGATGTCATCCCACCCTCGATGCCTGGAGTTTGTCACATGAGCGTGTCCGCCACCGATTGGCCGACCTCCCCGCTGTCCGCCGCCGCGACCGCGTTCGCGGCACTGACCTGCGAGCCCGCCCCGATGACCCTCGACCTCGACCAGCTGGACCCGGACGCCGGCCTGCCGGCCGGTGTCATGACCCTGACCGACCTGGACACCTGGCTGGGCAAGCACCGGCGTGCCTTCGCCGCGCGGGACGCGGTCTGGCGCGAGCTGGTGCGCCGGGCCCGCCTCGACGGGCCGCAGTGGGTGATCGCCGCGGTCGGCCTGGCGATGCCCGCCCTGCGCCGATACGCCGCCCAGCTCGCGAGCGGGTATCGCGGTGACCGCGACGACGTCGACGCCGAGGTCCTCACCGGCTTCCTGGCCGCCCTGCGCGAGCGGGTGGACCTGGCCAAGCCGGCCCCGCACGCCGCCCTGTGCATGGCCGCGTTCCGGGCCGGGCACAACCTGGTCCGGCAGTCGCGGGAGTACACCCCGGTCGACGACGTCGAGCACGTGACCGGACCGCGCACCCCGACGGTGCCGTGGGGCCACCCCGACCTGCTGGTGCGCCGCGCGGTCCAACTCGGCCTGGTCGACGAGACCGACGAGCAGCCCTACATCGACGTGCGGCTCGGGAAGAAGGCGATCGAACCCATCGCCGCCGGCCTCGACATTACCGCCGACGCGCTGCGCATGCGCCTGGGCCGCATCGACACCCGCCTCGCCGACGCCCTCTCCCGGGGCCTGCTGACCGGCGCGGTCTCCACCGACGCCGCTCAGCTGATCGCTGGGCAGGCCGACCGGCGCGCCGCCCTGCGCACCAGCCGGGCCGCCAACTCCGCCGGCGGCTCGGCCGCCTCCAGCGGGCACCTCGCGCAGTTGACTCTGCTGCCCTCCGCGGCCTGACCAGACCCGCGCACCATTTCGGCGCCCTCGCCGGTGGACGACTCCACCCGCGAGGGCGCCGCCGTGTGTGCACCCCGACGGGTTCCGGGTGCCGCCCCGGTGAGGCGCACCAGAGGCGCCGGCGCGGCCGCATGTGGAGGTCGGCGCCCCACACGTTCGCCGAGGCAAGCGAGCCGGGAGGCCCCCGAGCCGGTGACGACACCACCCATGACCTGCGTTGTGAGCCTTCCAGCAGGGCTGTGAGCCTTCGGTGAGTCGGGCAGGCGTTCGGCAGAGCACACAAACGCCGGTGTGAGGGTGCGGAACCACTTCCGGAGCTGGGGTCGGCGCTGACGCCGAACCACCGGCCGGATCGGGTCTGCATCCCGCCGCCGGGCCCGACAGGTATCGGGCCACCTCGCGAGCCGCAACGCCTCGGGTGCCGCGCCTGCTTGATGCGCTGACACTCATCGATCACCGCCACACCCGCTAAGGGAGGACGAGCTCCTCCCGGGGTCCTTTGTGGCCTGTCGACGCGTCCTGCTGCCTGCGCGCCCGGCGGCGGTCCTCATCCGACCGCTCGCTAGCCCCGCCCTCGTCGAGGGCCGGGCCGGAGGTGACCACCCATGTCCCGCCACCCCACCACCACTCGCCCGTGGGCACCCGCGGGTGCCCACCGGCGCGCCGTCGCCGGAATCGGCCGCCGCGTCGCCCACCTGGCCACAGCCCACCCGTCGCCGGTACGTCGGCCCGCACCTCGTTGTCTGCCGTGCCGGATCATCCGGATCGCCGCGCACATCGCGACGGTCCTGTTGATCCTGTCGGTGCCGAGCGCCGCGTTCGCCGATGCCGGCGACACCGTCTACCTGGCCGCCTACGACCTGCACACCGTCATCGGCAATCTGCAGACGTGGGTGATGGGGATCCTCGCCGCGATCGCCACGCTCTTCCTGGTCCTGGCCGGGGTGTACTGGGCGACCGCCGGGGGTGACCCGGCGCAGGTCGACAAGGCCAAAGGCGCGCTCAAGAACGCGCTGATGGGCTACGGCCTCGCGGTCCTCGCGCCGGTGCTGTTGCAGGCCGTCAAAGGCATCGTCGGCGGCTGATCATGCAGTCCTGGATAGCATCCTCGCTGCTCGACGGCATCCTCGGCTGGTTCGCCGACGCGATCCTGGACGTCTTCAACACGCTCATCGCCGCGATCACCGGAGCGCTGCTGCGCACCCCGGACGTCACGGTCCTGCCCCAGGTGCAGGCCCTGACCGGACGCTCGATCCTCATCGTCGACACCGTCTTCGTGCTGGTGTTTGTCGCCGCCGGCGCGCTCACCATGAGCGCCGGCGGCGACGAACGCGCCCGCTACGGCGTCAAGGACCTGCTCCCGCGGTGCGTGGTCGGATTCGTCGCCGCGCACTTCTCCCAACTGATCGCCGGCAAGTTCATCGAGCTGGCCAACGCGCTCACCGCGGCGCTGACCGATCCCAGCACCGGCGCCGACGGCGGCCTGGCCGGCATCAAGACGCAGATGGACGCCTCCCGCGACCAGCTCGGCGGGCTGCTGTTCATCGTCTGCGGCGCGATCATCGTCATGCTGCTCGCCGCGACGGCGATCAGCATGATCGTCCGGTTCGCCGTCGCCCTTGTCCTGACCACGATCGCGCCGATCGCCCTGGCGATGCACGCCCTGCCGCAGACCGACCCGCTCGCCCGCATGTGGTGGCGCGCCTACCTGGGCGTGCTCGCGGTACCCGTCGCGCAGGGCACGTTCGTGGCCGCCGGGCAGTGGATGCTGCTCGACACCAACCACATGCTGCCGCTGCTCGGCCTGCCCGTGGAACCCGGCGGCGTGATCAACCTGTTCGTCGTGATGGTGCTGCTGTGGACCGCGGTCAAGGTCCCCGGCTGGATGCGCCAGCTCGTCACGGCACCCGGGGCCCGCAACACCAACGTCGTCGGGGCGGCCGTCCGCATCGTCGTCGTGCAGCAGATAAGCCGCGTGATCCCCGGGATCGGCCGCCTCGCCCGCTGACAGCTGCACCTCTGCACGCCCCGGGCTCGGCGCTTCACCGCCGGGACCAACCCCCTTATCTGGAAAGGCACTGTGATGAGTTCTGCCCACCCTGACGGCCCGGACGTCCGGGCGAAGATGGCCGCCGACGTAGACGCCCCCGACAAGGTCCTCTACGGCCTGACGTTCCGCCAACTCGCCCTCCTCTCTGTGGCCGCCGTCGTCTTCTACGCCGCCTGGCGCGGCCTGCACACGCTGGTGCCGATCCCGCTGCTGCTGGGCGCGGCCGTGGTCTTCGGCGGCCTGGTGTTCGGTCTCGCGGTCGGGCGCCGCGACGGACTGCCCATGGACGTGTGGCTGCTGGCCGCGATCCGCCACTCCCGCGCCCCGCGGGCACTGTCGACCACCGACACGACCTCGAGCACCCCGGACTGGGTGCAGGCGCCGCGCTCGACGGTGATGCTGCCGGCGCCGTTGAAATTGCCGGCCGACGCCATCGCCGCCGACGGCCAGATCAGCCTCGGCACCGTGCGGGCGGCGATGGTCGCCGCGACCAGCGTCAACCTGCACCTGCGCACCCCCGGCGAGCAGGCCGCCCTGATCGACACCTACGGCCGGTGGCTCAACAGCCTGTCCACGCCGACACAGATCGTGGTGTCCGCCCAACCGGTCGACCTGCGCTCACACGCCCGAACCCTGGCCGCCGCCGCACCAGCCCTGCCCCACCCTGCCCTGGCCGCGGCGTGCGCGGATCACGCGGCGTTCCTCGACGACCTCGCCGAACGCCGCGACCCGCTGCGCCGGCAGGTCCTGGTCGTCACCCGCACCGGTGCCGGGGAGCGCGGTGAGCACGCCGCCCGCAGGCGTGCCGACGACACCGTGCGCGCCCTGTCCGGCCTCGGCGTCACCACCCGCGCCCTGGACGGGCCGGCCGTGACCGCGGCGATCGCCGCGGCCGCCGACCCGTACCGGCCGCCGCGCCCCGGCGGGCTGGCCGGCCCCGACACCGTCATCACCGCCTCCGTAGCCCGCCCGCACCGTCACGCGAAGGACCGGCCGTCATGAACCTGACCCGCAAGCCAAGCCCAGACGCCCAGCACAGCGAGACGCCGGTGGCGGCAACGCGGCGCACCGCGGGTGCCGGCGTCGCCGCCGCGGTGGCGCCAGGATCGGTGGAGGTGATGCCACGGATGCTGCGCGTCGGCGACGGCTACGCCTGCACACTGGTCGTCACCGGCTACCCGGCCGAAGTCGCGGCGGCCTGGCTCGAACCGCTGCTGTCCTGGCCGGGACGTCTGGACCTGGCCATGCACATCGACCCGCTGCCCGCACCGGTCGCCGCCTCCCGGCTGCGCAGCCAGCGGGCCCGCTTCGAATCCTCCCGCCGCGCCGACGCCGGCCGAGGCAAACTCGTCGACCCGTACGTCGAGGCAGCCGCCGACGACGCCGCCGACCTGGCCCAGCGCCTGGCCCGGGGCGTGTCGAAACTGTTCCGGGTCGGGCTTTACCTGACGGTGCACGCCCGCACCGAACCCGAACTGCTCGACGCCTGTGCGCAGGTGAAAGCCGCCGCCGCGTCCACGCTCATCGAGGTGCAGCCCGCGACGTGGCGGCATCTGGCCGGGTGGACCACCACCCTGCCGATGGCCACCGACTCGCTGCAGATGTTGCGCACCATGGACACCCAGGCGTTGGCCGCGGCGTTCCCGCTCGCCTCACCGGACCTGCCCGCGCCGCTGCCCGGCGATCCGCAGACCGTCGGCGGCACCCTGTACGGCATCAACCCCGACTCCAACGGGATCGTCTGGTGGGATCGCTGGTCGGCGGAGAACTACAACTCCGTCGTCCTGGCGTTTTCCGGCGCCGGGAAGTCGTACTTCCTGAAGCTGGAGATCCTGCGCAACCTGCACCAGGGCGTGCAGGTGGCGGTGATCGACCCGGACGACGAATACCTGCGTCTGGCCGACGCCGTCGGCGGCAGCATCGTGCGCCTCGGGCACGCCGGGGTGAGGATCAACCCGCTCGACCTGCCCGTCGGTGACACCCGCCCGGACGTGCTCACCCGCCGCGGCCTCTTCTTGCACACGCTGATCTCCGTGCTGTTGGAACACCAGCCGCCGCCGCAGGAGCGGGCAGCCCTGGACCGGGCCATCCTGGCCGTCTACCGCCACGCCGGCATCACCGCCGACCCGGCCACGCACCACCGCAGCGCGCCGTTGCTCGGCGATCTGGCCGCCTGCCTGCGCGACGACGCCGCCGATCCGGCGGCCCAGCAGCTCGCCGCGCGCCTGGCGCCGTGGGTGGACGGTTCGTTCTCCGAGTTGTTCAACGGGCCGACGACGACCCGGCCCGACGGGCATCTGGTCGTCTGGTCCCTGCGCCACCTGCCGGACGAGGTCCGCACCGTCGGCACCCTGCTCGCGCTGGACTCGATCTGGCGCTCCGTCGACGCCCCCGGCGCCAAAGGCCACGGCGTCCGCCGGCTCGTGGTGGTCGACGAGGCGTGGCTACTGCTACGCGACGGCGAAGGCGCCAGGTTCCTGTTCCGCATGTCCAAGGCCGCCCGCAAACGCAACGCCGGGCTGACCGTGGTCACCCAGGACGTCGCGGACGTGCTGGGCACCGACCTCGGCCAGGCGGTCGTCGCCAACGCCGCCACCCAGGTCCTGTTCAAACAAGCATCCCAGGCCATCGACGCCGTCGGTGACGCGTTCGGCCTCACCGCAGGAGAGCGACGCGCACTGCTCACCGCCCGCACCGGACGTGGGCTGCTGATCTCCGGAACCCTGCGGACCAGTTTCGAGGCCGTCGCCGCGCCGGAGGAGCACGCGCTGTGCACAACGAGTCCGGCGGACCTCGCGGCGCTCGACGCCGAAGACGACGACCTCGAATCGCTGCCGATCGCCGAGCGGAACCTCGCCCCCAGCCCAGGGCTGGCCGCCGCTCGCGCCCTGCGCCCGGGACCTGACTGCAGGTCTGCGCACCCACCGCCCGGCCGGTTGCCGGACTCGACCCTCGGATGAGGACACCCGTGATGAGACCACCACCGCTGCTGCTTCACGCGCCGCAGGCGCCCAGCCCCCACCCGGGGCCGGGCGCCGATTTTGTTTCTCCCCCCAGCCGACCCGCCCAACTCATCCTCGACACCGCCGCCTGGGCGGCGCACCGGCCGTGGCTGCTCGCGGTGGCCGCCGCCGCCCTGGTCGTGTTCGTCGCCGCCCGCAACCTGCTCGAGGGGTGGCGGCACCGCTACCACGCCGCGGACGCCAGGCTGATCACGATCGCGCCGCCGCCGGAGGTCGACCCGCACAGCTCGGCCGCCCTGTGGGCGAACCTGTCCGGCACCCTTGCACCGTCGCGCCGACGCCGGCTGGTCTACGGCAGCCCGCACGTGGTCTGGCAGTACACCTGGACCGGCCGCCGGCTTCTGATCAGCGTGTGGGTGCCCGGCAGCGTCCCCCGCGGTGCCGTCGAGGCCGCGATCCGCGCCGCGTGGCCCGGCGCCGCCTGCACCACCGACAACCCGGCCCCACCCATCCCGTACGCGGCCACGATGGCCGCTGGCGGGCACCTGAGCCCGACGGCCGCGGAATGGCTGCCGTTCGAAACCGACCACGACACCGATCCGCTGCGCGCCCTGATGTCCGCCGGCTCGCAGCTCAAGGCCGACGAACACGCCTGCGTGCAGATCCTCGCCCGCCCCGCCGGACCCCGCCGGATCGGCCGGGCCCGCCGCGCCGCCGGGCGCATCCGCGCCGGCAAGACCGCCACCCCGACCATCAACCCGGCGGCCCCGCTGCTCTGGCTGATCGAGGCATTCCAGACCGGTTCCTCCCGCCGCACCAGCTCCGCGGTTCCGGCCGCACGCCGCGATCCCGGCGTCGAACGCGACGTGCGGGCCATCCTGGACAAGACCGCGCACCCGCTGTGGCAGACCGGCATCCGCTACGCCGTCGCCCGCACCCCCACCCGCGCCGGCGTCCTGTCCGACGGCCGCCTGCGGGGCATCGCGGACACCATCGGCTCGGCGTTCGCCGTCTACACCGGCCGCAACACCCTCGCGCACCGCACCAGGATGAGCTCCCCGGTCGCGGTCCTCGCCGGTCGGCGCCTCGGCGGAGGTTTCCTGACCTCCGCGCCGGAACTCGCCGCCCTGGCCGCGCTACCGCAAGACCTGGCGGTGCCCGGCCTGGACCGGGCTCGCGCCCGGTCGATGCCCGCGCCGGTCGCGATCGCCACCGGCGGCCGGGGGACGAAGGTCCTCGGCGACGCGGAGATCGGCGGCCACGGCATCGCCCTGAACGTCGCCGACGCCCGCTACCACCTGCACGTCATCGGGTCGACCGGATCCGGGAAGACGACGCTGCTGGTCAACATGGCCGTCGACGACATCAAGGCCGGCCGCGGCACGATCGTGATCGACCCGCACGGCGACATGGTCCTGGACATCCTCGACCGCATCCCCGCGAGCCTGGCGCACAAGGTCGTCATCTTCGACCCCGATCAGCCCAACCCTCCCACGATCAATCCCCTGGAGGGCGACGACCCGGACCTGGTCGTCGACAACCTCGTGTCGATCTTCGGCAACATCTTCGCCAAAGCGTGGGGGCCGCGGATGGACGACGTCATGCGCGTCGCCTGCCTCACCCTGCTGCGGCATGCGAACGTCACCCTGCAACACATCCCACCGCTGCTCAACTCGGCGCAGTTCCGGTCGGCGATGACCGTCGGCCTGGACGACCCGGCCGGCCTGTCGGGGTTCTGGCAGTGGTACGACGAACTCAACCCGGCCCTGCGCTCGCAGGTCATCGGCCCCGTCTTGGCAAGGCTGAGGTCCTTCTTGCTGAGAGATTTCGTCAAAAGGACGATGCGGTACCCGAAGGCCAGCTTCGACATGGGCAAAATCCTCGACGGCGGGGTCCTGCTGGTCCGCATCCCCAAAGGCACCCTCGGCGAGGACACCAGCAAGCTGCTCGGCTCACTGGTGCTGGCGCAGGTGTGGCAGGCCACCACCGCCCGCGCGAAACTCGCCCCGGACCAGCGACGCGACGCGTCGCTGATCATCGACGAGGCGCAGAACTTCCTCACCCTGGCCAGCAGCCTCGAGTCGATGCTCGCCGAAGCCCGCAAGTACCGGCTGTCGATGACGTTGTCACATCAGGACCTGGCCCAGTTCCCCCGCGAGCTGCTCGCAGCCGCATCCGCGAACGCCCGCAACAAGATCTATTTCACCTGCGCGCCGGAGGACGCGAAGATCCTCGCCCGGCACACCCTGCCCGAGCTCGACGAGCACGACCTGACCCACCTCGACGCCTACACCGCCATCAGCCGGCTGGTCGTCGACGGCCGGCAACTGCCCGCGTTCACGATGAAGACCCGCCCGGCGAAGCCCCTCGTGGGGGAGGCGACCGCGATCCGGCAGGCCGCAGCGGAGGCCGTGCCGTCACAGAACACCACGGCCATGGACGACTTCGTCGAGCAGTACTCCCGCCGCGGCGACGCCAAGGGCGGCGGCACGGACAAGCGCTCCGACCCTGATACCCGCCGCGGCTGAGCCGCAAGGCCACCGGGATCGCAGAACTCAGATCTGTCAGCGCCACCGTGCCGGGCGGTCTTGCACCCTTCCCACGGAGCTTCACTCGCCCTTCACCATCGATCACCGTTCGGTCACGTCATGTCATCGCCGTGATGTCTGTCAAGGCAGCACAGCGGCCGTGAGGTCCGCCGGCCGTCGACGCGAACAGTTCCCGACACCCTCCCCACAGGAGGGTCACCCTTCCTGTCTATCTCCCCAGGAGACCCCTCGTGTCATCCGAATTTCCCTTCTCCGACTCCCATTCCGGTCCTGTCGAACCCCCGCCTGGTCGTCCTGCGTTCCTGGCCTCCGAGCCTTCCGCCGGTGCCCGAGCTCGGCCCTCCAGCGGTCGTAGCTCGTCCAAGCGGGCCAGGCTGAGGCTGCTCGCCCGGCTCACGTTCCGCGACCGGCGGTTGCTCGAATGGCTGGCGGAGCACTACCTGCTGTCCACCGACCAGATCGCCGAGGCGCTGTTCCCGTCGCAGCGGGCGGCGACGCTGAGGTTGGCCGCCCTGTACGAGATGGAGGCGCTCAACCGGTTCGTCGATGTCACCACCGGCACTCGGCAGCATCTCTACGCCCTCGGCCCGCTCGGCGCCCTCGTGCACCCCACCGCCTACAACGATCCCGACCGGCCTGACGCCCCGGCGCCGCGGACGGCGACCGATCGCACCGAGCGGATCGTGGGCAGCCGCAAACTCGCGCACCTGCTCGGCACGAACCAGCTGTTCATCGACCTGCACGCCTACACCCGCACCGACCCGAACGCCCGGCTGGTGCGCTGGTGGTCCGAGCAGCACGCCACCGCCGCCTACACGCGGTCCGGGATCCGCCCCGACGGGCACGGCATCTGGCAAGTCGGCGACCACACCACCGGGTTCTGGCTCGAGCACGACCGCGGCACCGAGAAGATCGCCACCGTCTTGGACAAGCTGCGCAACTACGCCCAGCTGGCCGAGGTCGGCCCGCGCTACCCGGTGCTGCTGCGCGTCCCGTCGCGGCGCCGCGAACGCAACCTGCTCGACGCCCTCGCCGGCATACCTGCCGGACTTCCGGTTGCGACCGGCGTGCACGGTGAGCATCCCGCCGGACCTGCCTGGGCCGTCGCCGGCGACGGCAGCGGACTGCGCCGTTGGCTGCACGAACTGCCCAGCGACCATGGCCCGGTCAACGCGGCCACGAACCCGCACCGCTTCAGCGACCCCGAAGACTGACCCGACAACAACAACCGCCGCAACCACGGCCCAGCGCCCACCAAAAGTCTCACAGCCGCTCACAGCCCGACCAGTCACCTGGCGGACAAGTCTCACAGCCCAGGTCAGAGCCGGTTTCCGCCCGACAGCGGCAGACCGGCGCTGTGAGACCTCAGCGGTAACGTCAACGGCACCAACACACCCATATATATCTCCACCCCGGTTCGGTCCCACCGAAGGGATTCCCGCCGCACCACCACGGTGCCCGTCACCCACCCGCCCTCGGGCCGGTCGGTACGCGCACCGCGCGGCGACCCCTTCGGTCGCACCCACCACCACGATCTCGCGAACCCGGCGGATCGACTGCACCACCCTGCGACACCGCGAACCCTGCGGATCGCCTTTCCACACCCCCTTTTCCTGACTGACCCACGCACCCAGTGGACCGGTCTATTTCCGCGTGTCCGCACACGCCCGCCCAGATGGAGGAACCCGCCATGGCCAAAACCGCCACCACCGCGCCGAGCAGCAACGGCAACACCCCGGCACCGGCCAACGCCGCGCCGAAGGCAACCCGCCGCACCCCGGCGGTCGCGACGCCTGCCGCGCCTGCCTCCGGGAACTCCCGGACCCAGCCGCAGCCGGCCGTCACGCCGACGCCGTCGATCCGCACGATGATCGTGCTGCTGCCCGACGCTGTCCCGCACGAGTCGCTCACCGCACAAGCCCTGGACCGGCACTTCGGTGTCCGCGGCGTTCTGGAAGCACGCTTCTGGGCCGTACCGTCCCTGAAGCTGTGGCAGCGCGGGCAGATCGTCGGCTTGCGCAAAGGCCGCCCGGCCTCCTGCGCGGGTGGACCCGCCCGACTGCTCGACCTCGCCGGCCTACGCCAGGCCGCCGGGATCGGCGCCGGTATCCGCCACCAGGTGTGGACCCACGCCGTGCAGGGCACCCGCCCCGCCTACGCGTGGACGGCCTTTCTGGCCAAGCACTACGCCGACCCGGCGAAGTACAGCTGGGACGACGCGAAGAGCGACTTCCATGCCCAACCGCGCGTGAACGCGATGCGCATGCACAACGCCGTCAACCCCGGCGCCGGACACCTCGACCTGTTCGACATCGAGATGTTCCAGGCCGGGCAGATGGCCTACCAGCACTACAGCGCCGTCACCGCGCTCTGCGGCGACGCGCTGCTCTGCGACAACGGTGTCCGCCTCGCACCCGGAAGCGACACCCTCGCGGACCGCACCACCTACATCGAGCAGGCACTACGCGTGCTCGACGTGATGCCCGCCGAGCAACGGCTCATCGCCGTCAGCCTCTAGCAGGCCACACACACCGGTCGGGACCGCTCGCCAACCTCGGAGTCATTCGAGACGGCAAGCGGCCCGCCCGGGACGTTCCCGCCTTGCAGGCGGGCCGGTGACCATGCCCAGCCGCGAAGCAGAGATTCCGAACCGATGGCCCACGAGCCTGCCTAGGCACGCCCCGGTCTTCTGGCCTGGCTGGCTCCACCCCACCCACAGACGCAACCAGACACGGAGGAAGCATGATCGTGAACCTGACCCCGCACCCGCTGCACATCTACCCGCCGGACACCCCGGACCGCATCGCTGCCGGCTCGGTCACCCCGCTGCGGGCCCTGCCACCGTCGGCGCAGTACCAGCCGGCACGGCTGGGACACCAGGTGATCGGCGCGGAGCACATCGACGACGCCATCCCGGTCGTGCTGGTCGCCTTCGGCCCGGGTGATGGCCGGGTCAGTGACCTGCCGGAACCCCGCCCGAACACCTGGTACGTGGTGTCGCTGGTCGTCGGCCTCGCCGCGGCGCACCGCGCCGACCTGCTGGTGGTCCATGAGTACGTCCGCGACCTGGACGGGCACGTCATCGGATCCCGGATGCTGGCCCGCCCGGCAGCGGTAGCGGTAGCGGTAGCCGACGCTGCCCCGGCGACACCTGCGCAGGCGGGGACGGACGCGACCGCCCCATCGCGGCCGGACAAGGCGAGGCCGTGGTGCAACTACGCGATTCACCGCACCACGAGCCCTCGGCGGGCCGTCGGCGGCAAGCGGAACAAGATGATTCACGGTGCTAGCAAGCGGCGCTGGCTTCGCAGCACCGATGAGTGGTGGCAACAACGACAGGTTCTTGCCGCCGCACCGACCTGCCCGCCGAGCCGACCGTAGCCACCCAACGCTCCAGCGGTACCGGTTCGCCTTCACCCGGTCGGGACCGCTCGCCAATCTCGGAGTCAGACGGCAAGCGGACCCTCGGGGCGGTCCCGCTGCCGACGCGGCGGTGACCACAGCCGACCCTGCCTACCAAAGCCCGGCACCGCCGCACGTCCGCCATCCGTAGCCCCATATCTGGCCCGGCCACATATCGGATGCACGCGCGGACGCAGGCCCGCAAGCGGCGCCGGCTAATCGTGCCGCCACGCCGCCGTGCGCAGAGCCGCCGCCGGCCGCCCCAGGCAGGGGCAGGCACCTGCACGTCCGGCCGTCGAAACGGCCGCCTTTCCCTCTTCCACCATCCCCGGCCTCCACGCGCCCCTGCCCGCCCCGCGCTCACCAACTCGGGGTCCCGGCAGCCGCCCAGCTGCCCTCGTGACTGCCGGCTTGGCCAATCCCGTACGCGGACCGACCGGCTGCGCCCCCCTCGCGCGCGCCGGACCCGACACCACCCTTCCTTCTGAGGAGTTTCTCCGTGAACACAGACGACCGCACCGACAAGCCCACCGATGACCCCGACGCCCCGACGACCCTTGATACTGCACCGGACGCGACCACCGTCGACACCCTCGCCTATCCCATCTCCCCGGACTATGTGAAGAGTTGGACGCCCGTTCGTGGGCTTTGCGAACTCATTGCGAACGCCCTCGACGAGGACAAGGACGCCACCGTCGCGTGGGCCGACGGAGTTCTGAGGATCGCCGATGACGGCCCGGGTATCCCCGAGGAAGGACTCATCCTCGGCTACTCCACCAAGACCAATGCGCAGATCGGCCAGTTCGGTGAGGGCAAGAAGCTGGCCTGCCTGATCCTGGCCCGCAGCCCCGGCATTGGGGTGGTGCGCTGCGAAACGGTCGGCTACGGCTTCGTGCCGACGGTCGAACGGCGCCGGCTGCTCGGCGGCCTGATCCCGTCGCGCTCCGAGCAGGGCGCGGAAGTCCTGGTCTATAACCTGCACCGCAACGAACGCACCCAGGGCACCGTCATCACGGTCGAATGCCCGCAAGACCTCGCCGAGGAGGCGATCGGACGGTTCCGGGCGCTGAGCGAACCCGGCTACAGCCCACCCGCGGTGCCCGGAACGTGTGTGCTGACCGGGGATCCCGGACGGGTCTGGATCGGCGGCGTTCTGGTCACCACGGTCCCCGGGTTCCTGGCCTCCTACGACCTGCCGCTGGACGACAAGGGCCTGCAGAACCGGGATCGCACCGTCATCGAGGCCGGCGCCCTGCGGGACGCGGTCCAGGCCATTCTCGCCGCCAGCGACGACCAGGCGGTCATCGACCGCTTCGCCACCCATGTGCTGGCCGGAGAGAAGCTGCGGGAGGCGGAACAGTTCTTCACCAGCGTCAAACAACCCCGCGTCCGGGCCGCGTGGCGTACCTGGGCTCGTGCGCACCTACCCGCTCAGACGTTCTACATCAGCTCCGGCAACGAGGAAGCGTCGCTCGACCTGAAGGACAAAGGGTTCGCCGAGGTGACAGCCCGCGGGTTGGCCGCCCATCATCAGCATGCGGTCATGGAACTGCTCGGTGTCGAGATCGCCCGAGAACGCCAGCGGCGACACTACAAGCAGACCCGTGACAAGACCACCTGGGTCCCCGAAGGCTCGCTCACCGTTGCGCAGCACGCGGCGTTGGCAACCGCGACGCAGCTGATCCGCCGCGGCATCGGATCCTTCGCGCTGGACCGGGTCCGGGTGTACTCCGAGAGCCAGTCCAGCCCCTGCGCGGACGGGTTCTACACCCCCGGCACCGGAGTGGTGGCCGTCCACGTCAACGCGTTGGCCGACCGACCGCGTCTACTCGGGATCCTGCTGCACGAGGCCGCGCATCGGGTCGCGCATCGCGGCGGTGGCCGCTGGAAGCCGGTTGTCGACTACCACGACCGGAGTCGCGGCTTCGAGAGGGTGCTCGGTGACTTCGGCGCGCAGCTGTTGGGGTACCTGGCCGACGGCACAGCCCTTCCCGATCTGCCGGAAACGCCCGATCGGCCGGCCGCGGCTCCACGGGTACGTCCGTCCAGGGCTGACGACCCCGACGTTCCGACGACCCGCCGGGAACTGGCGTACCTGCTCGCCGAGCGGTTGCCGCACGCGTTGGCCGCGGGAGGGTTCGCCAACGCGAAGGACCTGGTGGCCTCCACCGCGGTGCACGCGGACTTCTGGCGCACGCTGACCAATCCCCGGCCCGCCGGCTTCCGCGGCACCATGGGCCGCGGCCGGGCCTGGGACTACGACAAGACGTGCCTGATCGCCGAGGCGGTCGGGGTGCATGCCCCGGTGGTGTGGCTGGCCTACAACCTCTGCGAGGGCTCCATGTACGGCCGCCACCAGGAGCAGTGGGGCCAGGGCCCGTGGGGCAAGCAGATGCGCGAGGTGACCCTGCGCGCGTGCGCCGACCTGCAGGTACTCGGCGGCGCCTACGCCGCACAGGTCCCCGCGCTGCACGCCCTGCTCACCGGTCAGACACCCGCTTCGATAACTGACGACAGCTGGCAGGCGCCGGCACGAACCCTGCTCGCTCTGGAACGTGACCGGCTCGGCCTCGGCGCCCCACCGGCGTGACCACGGCGGCACCTCGGCTACTGGTCACGTGCGACGAAGCCACCGTCGCGACAGCGCGGACCGTCGGATGGTCTCTCGGCGCCCCAGCCACCAGCGGGCCAAGCCGGTTGGACTGCGCTGCGGCTTGAGCGACCCCGCCATCGAACGGTGAGCGGTGAGCAGCGAAGGCGGTCAGCGCCGCCCGGCCAATGGGCCGCCCCATCGGAAACCGTGACGGGTCCGGGCCGCCTGGGTCCGTCACCCCGGGTCACCCCGATCGAGATCGTGTTCGCCGCGGAGGTTCGCGTGGGCTCACGGCGGCGCAGCGACGTCGGCCCGATAGGAAGCAGACCCGGCACTGAACACGGGTGCCGGGCCTGTCGCCTTTCCGAGCCATGTCGAACGGCATGGAAATCAGGAGAAGAAGCGATGGACAAGGCAAGGATTGCGCGGTTCGCCGACAAGGTGATGGCTGCCATCATCGACGATGTCAGGTCGGGCGCCGTGCCGTGGACGGTGACCAACTTCGGGCAGCTGCACGACTGGGTCGACGCCAACATGTACCTCGAGGACGCCGGCCAGGAATTCGACGCCAGCAACCAGGACAGCCTCGACGAGGTCAACGCGATCGAGGACGATGTGTCGCAGCGCCTCGGCAACGGCGTCCTGACCGGCGGCGGCTGGCGCAAGGTCACCTGGACGGTGCAACAGATGCACAGCATGGTGCTGCCGGTGGCGCTACTGCGCAAGGAGCAGCACGAGGGGCCGCTGACACCCGGCGATACCAGCCACGAGGCGATCGCCGAGTTCGAAGGCGACACGACTCTCGTCAGCCTGGCCGGCCGCACGATCAACCGAGTGGACGTGGCCGACGCGCCGGCGTACGTCGAGCCCGCCGCGCGCTACAGCGGCGCCAGCATCCTCGACGACCCCCGGCTGAAGCTTCGGACGGCGCTGGCCGAGCTGCGGCGCCTCGACGCCGACGTCCAGCGACTGAGCGACCACGACCACCACGACGGGTTCGAAAACGCGCAGGACGAGGTCGCCGAGCAGGCCAACGATCAGGCCCGGGAGACGCTACGACTGGCGCTGACACTGCTCGGGATGACGCAGGGCTCGTGATCGCGCCGATCCAGGACCGCCGGTGCGGCGCCGATCTCGCAGAACCCGAGCTTCACCAGCACCACCACGATCGCCGTGCCGTACCCGATCGACTCCGACGGCTTCCCCTACCGCATCGACGACCTGCTGGGGCCCGCGCGGATGACCCACTGCTGCGGCGCCGCGACCTGCTGCGACGACACCGGCTTCTACTGCAAGTCCTGCGTCCTACCTCTCCAGCCTACGCGGTTCCTGCCCGTCCCACCACAGAGGAGACACGCAATGAACCAAGCATCCGAGCACCCTGCCGACCTGATCGACCCCGACCGGGACCACGCCCCACGCCCGTGGGACCTGTTCGACGCGCAGCACACCACCACCCCGCACGCCGCATACGGCACCGCCGATCCCGGGTGCACCCGGCACGGGTGCTGCTACTTCGCCTCCGACGCCAACCGGGACCAGTGGATCGCCGAGTTGCGCACCAACAACCCGCGCCAGACCTTCTACCGGTGGGACCTGGACAGGTCCACCGGCCAATGGACCGCCCGCTCGCCGATCGAACCCGACCAGGACGGCCCCGCCATGACCGACGTCCTCGCGACCCTCGCACAGTGCATCGTCGACGGACACCCCGAGGGCAGCGCCACCCTCGGGCAGCTCACCCTCACTGTCCACGTCAATCCCGACACCGACACCGACACCGACCCCGCCGCCGACAACCACGACGCCTACACCTACACCCGCGAGGCCGTCGCCGCGTTCCGCCGGGGCGACTGGTCCTTCACCACCGTCACCCTGCACATCTACATCCATGGAGTGCGGGCCCGCGCCACGCAACACGGCGTCGACCACGGCCTCGCGGCCCCCGACGACGAACGCGAACAGCTCGCCGGGTCGCTGCTGCCGGACCTGCTCGCCGAGGCCGCCGGCAACCTGTGCGTCGCCACGGCCGCCGTCGGCAACCAGACCGGCACGGACCCGCAAGAACCCGCAGGGCAGCAGCGATCGGTCCCCGCCACCCTCACGGAGGACAACTACCCGGTCGTCGCGTGGATCCCGGCCTTCAGGACCGACGACAGTGCCATCGCCGTCGGCTACCGCCCCGAACCGGAACACGACCATGCCCCGTACGTCGTCTGGACGGTCCAGGCGCAGCCGAGCGAGCCCGGCCGGTACCGCGTCGTCGACGGCTCGTACGACGTCGAAGACCTCGGCGAGGCCATGCTCGAGGCCATCGCTCTCGCCGAGCGCGAGGACACCCGCGCCGCCCAGGAATACGACCAGCGCGATGGCTCCTCGTCCTGACCGCTGGCGGCTGCGCGAGATCGGGAACACGACCGGCCCCCGAGCGACCGACGAACTCCGGCGCCACGATGAACGCCCCCGGGCTGGCCGCGGTGCGAAGCGCTCGGCATCGACCTGCTGCCTAGTCGCGGCATTCCGGATCGCCCCCGGCGCTCCCGTCACACCGACGGACTTGGACGGTCGGTCTTCGACCTGACCACCTCCTCAGCGAACGGCAACCCGGCACAGCCGGCCCTTTTCGCTCGGTGACGACGCGTCGCAGACCTGCCCGCATCCCCCCAGCGCCCCGCCCAGGTGGCCGGTGCGTGCCCTTGCCGTTCCCGCGTTCGGGACGGCCCATTTTCCAGACAAGGAGAACGTCCTCATGTCCGATGCCGAATCGGCGGCCCCAACGCGGCTGTGGTTTCGCTGCGACGAGGTCACGCCGCTCGCGGAACACGCCATGGCATGCCGCCCACGCCTGAGCGCTGCGCAGGTCCTCGCCGGACAGCGCCTGATTCCCGGCCTGCAGGTGCACCACGGCGCCGGCACCGCCGTCCTGTCCTCCAACGGCACACCCACCTGGTACGACCCCATGGGCGCCGTTCGCCACGCCACGGCCCTGGCCTGGCAGCACACCGGCCGGCGGCGCCACCGGATCGCCCCCGCCAGGGACGCGTTCCTGCCGCTGCACCCCGGACATGCAGGCGCTCCGCCGATGATCGATCTGCTGCGCGCGGCCCGGCATCGCCGGCAACACTGGATGGCCATCACCGTCCACCGCGTCCGAGGGCACCTCATCACCGCCGACGCGGTCACCTTCACCGATCACCGCGCCGAGCCGCCGCCCGCCGACACCATCTGGACCCCGGCGACCGTCACCAGCCCTGACCTGGCCGACCACACATATCCGGCGCTGACCGCCCGCACCTACCGCATCGGCGCAACCCCGCCGGCGCGGTTCGACCGCCCAACCGTCGAGCGGATGGTCACCGACCTGCAGACGGTGTGGGGCTGCCCGGACCGCAACCGCGACCCGATGCCCGGCGAATACCCGTTCCTGTGCTTCGACGGTGACGTCCTGATCGCCTACGACACCCACGACAGCTACCTCGACTACGACGAACCTGACGCACCCGCCGGTGTCGGACTCGACGAGATCGACCGCTACCGGCCCGATCGCGACGGCTTCTACCCGGTCGGGGCTTTCCTGTGGTCCTGGCACCGCACGGCCGCCCGGATGCCGCTCGCCGCGCGGCTACGGCTGTCCCGCACCGCCCTCGCCGGCAGGCTCCGGGCTCGTTACCGCCGAGCTCGATAGCTCCCGCACCGGCCAAGGCGACGTTCACCACCCGTCACTTCGCACCGTTCAGGAGACCCTTTGATGGCACCGCATTTCACCATCGCGGCCGTGACCGCGAAACTCACCGCTCTCGAACAGCAGGCGCACACGGTCGGCTGGGACGCGACGCCCGTGCTGTACGCACTGTTCGACCAGTCCACACTCGGTATCCACCACACCGTCGAAGCCGCCGGCGTCCCGATCGACGAGTCCGTCTGGCGCCTCCACGAACAGTCCGTTGTGGGGATGCGCCTTCCCTACTGGATCGGTCTGAAGGTTGTCACCGACCACTTGGTGTCGCCGGTCCCCGAGTGGCTGCCGGACTGGTTGCGCCATCAGCCCCACCGCGACCTCATCGGCTTCGCGTTCCTGCAGGAAGGCTTGGACACCACCGCGCTGCACGACACTCCCGACGCCGAACCCACCCAGGTGCGCGCGCTGACCGGCTGCGACCTCAACGGGTGCGTCTACGAGATCGTGCGCGAGCGTGGAGCCGAGCCGGCCGTCACCGTGCTCACCCATCCGTCGCCGCAACAGCGGGCCAAGGTGATCACCGTCTGCCTCCAGCGGCTCGTGGCGGCCCACTGCGTGCATCCCGGCGACGGACGCGAGCAGGCCGACGCGGGCGAGGTGCGCTGATGGGGCACCGCCTGTTCGCCGCGCTCGTGCCCGCCCGCTGCACCGCGGACGCCGCCGACGGGTACCTCGCCGCACTGATGAACCCGCTCATCGCTACGCGGGTCATTGACGACTTCTGGCTCGGCGGGCAGGTCACCGGCGCTTGGGACCCCGACTACGACCCCACCGTGGACCCGGCGAACTGGCAGCCCTGCTCCCTCTGCGGCGGCATTAACACGACCTGCCATCTCTGCTGCGACGCCGTCGGGCAGGGCCGCACCGTCGGCACTGTGGTCGCCGCCTACTACGACTTCCAGCCGTACCCCGGCGACCTGGTGCCCTGACCCGGCTGCTGGACCCGGCATGGCGGTTCCCGACCGGCCGGACACCCATCGCCTGGGTCGACCCGGCCGGGCTGACCTGGCTGCACACCGAGACCGCGGTCCTGACCGGCGCCGACGGCGACATGCCGCCCCGGCTCCGTGAGCTGCTCGACCACCTCCTCGACGGCCGCCCTCGCGTGACCGCCGACGGGCCGTTGCGCCCCGCCGACTGGGCCGTGGCCGTGGTCGACACCCACCACTGACCACGCCCCCGGACCTGCACGACCCGACCTGACCCCGCTCCATCCGGCCGTTGCCCGGCCACCAGCACCAGCTGCGCACCAACCGGGCACGGCCACACGGCCGCGCCCGGACTCCACCCCTTTTCACCAAGGAGAAGACCGTGCCGGTAACCAATCGCCCGAGGCACACCGTGCCCACCGCCGACGACCTCGACCTGCTGCACCGCCTGCGCGCCGGCGACCGTGACGCGTTCGCCCAGCTCTACACCCGCACCGCACCGATCCTGATCCGCTACGCCACCGCCCGGCTCCGGCCCGCCGACCGGCACAGCGCACCGGACCTGGTCCACGACGCCTTCTGCATGGCGCTGTCCGACCCGGACCTGATCGCAGCCGACCTGCTCGGCGCGATGCTGCGCCTCACCGCCCGCGCCGTCATCCGCCACGAGTGGACGCAACGCTGCCACACCCGCGCCGCGTACACCGTCGGCGACACCCTGCGCGCCCCGACCGGACCGGTCCTGGTCGCACGGACCGTCGCCGTGACCACCCGGCCCGGGTTCGGCCCGGCGTTCGGCACGCTCACCGCCCTGCAACGCCAGGCGATCGAGCTGCACTACCTCGACGGCTACCCGCGCGACCGCGCCGCGCAGGTCATGGGCCGCAGCATCGCCGCGTTCCGCGACCTCGAACGCCGCGCCCTGCGCCGCCTGCGGCACGCCCACACCGTCTAACCCCTCCCCGGCACCGCACCCACCTGCCCCGGCCGCCCGTCTCGGGCCGTCGGGGCTTCGTCATGTTCCAACGTCACCTGCCGGAGGAGACCCCGTATGGCCACCCGCATCATCAACACCCTGCTCGACGACATCGACAAGAGCACCGACAACGTCGGCACCTACCGCTTCGCCCTGCAGGGCGTCGACTACGAGATCGACCTGTCCGAAGCCAACTTCGACACCCTGTGCGCGGCACTCAACCCCTTCATCACGGCCGGACGCCGCCAACCCCGCAAGCCCTCAGCGGGAGCCGCGCACCGGCCCGGCGCCACCGGACGTAGCAACCCGGACGACGTCCGGGCCTGGTGGGCGCAGAACGACGCAGCGTTGAACCTGCCGGCGTACCCCGGCCAAGGGCCGATACCGCCCGCAGTCGCTGCCGCCTACAAGACGGCCCACTGACCCCAGAGCAGCCAAATCCGGGCGGCTGTCGCCCGGCAGCCCCCGCATTCCTCACGTCGAAGGTGCCCACGCCCTCCGAGGGGGGTGGGCACCGTCGACGTGCCCTTGGAAAGGTGCACGCCCTCATGACCGACTCCCGAAGCCTGCCTCCCGCGGCAGCGTTACCGGACTACCTGCACGCCCTCACCGAATCGGAAGGCTTCACCCCCGACTTCGACAATCTGCACGAGCTCGTCGCCGACGACCCCGCTTCCGTTCTCAACTGGACCGGTGCGGCCGGCCGCGTCCTGACCGCCGACTACCAGCAGCGGGTGCTCGCCGCCGCCATCGCCGTCATGCGCGCAGAGCTGCCGAAACCTGGCTACGACATGGTGCAGATCCTCATCCTCGCCAACAACCTCGCCGCCCTGCTCAACAAATGGCAGGCCGTCGACAACGAGATGGATCAAGCCCGAATCGAGTTCACGCGCGCCTGCTCCGCCCTCAGCCACCAGGGCGTGATCGTCCCCGACGGTGTTCAGTGGGTCGACGCCGACCTCGTCTGCGACCTCGACGAACGCACCCACACCGTCAGGATCCCCGCCGGCACCGCCGGGCCGTGGCAGCGGGTACGGGCCAGCGCCTGGACCGTGCAGTCCCTGGCACACCGGTGTGCGGACCGGTCTCCCACCGGCGCAACAACCCAGGTGCGTGGCCGCGACGACGCCTTCGACCTGATCGTCGCCCACCCCGACGGGCACCTCACCATCCAGCCGCTGCCCAGCGACAACGACGGCCGCTACCTGCTCACCGGGATCTCCTGGTCGCGACCCGACGACGCCGAGAACCGAACCCACGACACCGAACAACGGCCGGACCGCCCGCCGTCCGGCGCCACACCCGACGAACCCGACAGCAGCCGGCATGGCTGACCCGGGCCCGCCGATCGCCCTGGCCGAGATCAACACGGGCCACTTCACCTTCCACGCCTTCGGCGCGACGCCCGAGCAGGCCCGCGCCGCCCTCATGGCCGCGTGGCTGCAACACGTCACCGACACCGGCGCCGACCTCGACTGCTTCCCCCGAGAGGACATCAACGTCATCGAAGGCGGCTACGGCCGCGCCTTCCGCGACGGCTCGCCGTACCCGAGAGCCGTGACGTAGGGCGTCACGCCTGGCATGTCATGCGCGCCCGCTTCGCGGGCTGTCCGGCCGCGAGGCCACACCAGCAGCAGGGGCCGGCGGTTGGCCACCTGAGCGCCGGTCGACCCCTGGCACCACCCCCACAGGGCTCCCGGCGCGCACCCGCGCCCGGGAGCCCCTTCCTGCGCGTGTAGCGCGCTACTCGATTGATGGGAGACCGACACGATGTTGACCTTCCCGACCAGCCACGCCCTCACCGAGGCGTTGATCACCGCCGCCCAAAGTCCGGAACTGACCGCACGACTGCCGATCGTGTTGTTCCTGTACGAGATGGCGGACAACGGCACCGGACACCTGATCCGCTGCCACGTCATCCGCCCGCGGCACAGCGGCGGCACTGAGGGACTCGACACGACGATCGTCAGCCGGCTCGAGGCGCTGACCCACGAGCACACCGACACCGAAGGCCCGATTCCGGTGGTCATGGCCGCGGTCAACGCCGGCGCCGGGGACGCACCCGGCTTCCGGATGCTGGCCTGCGCCGCCCTCGACGACGACATCGTCATCGCCGACGACGGCCCCCACCGGTGCCGGCGCCTCGACGCCGTCGACATCGACGGCCGCGTCTACCAGCTCACCCGATACCACACCGAGAACCACCCGGTCGTCACCGTCGACGACGTCGACGAACCGCGCGACACCCCCGCCGCCGTCCCGGCGCTGCAGGCCGCCCTGACAGTCGCGGTCCACCTCACCTGCCGGGCGTGAGGCCACCAGCCGCGTGGTGACCGGCGAACAGCCGCCGACGATTCCGCGCACGGCGCACCACCAGTGTGACAACCACCGGTAGGTGGCGGCTCCCGCGGCCCCGACCTCGGCTCACGCCTCGGTTGCCCAGCCGCAGTTGGCGGAGATTCCCAGAAGTAGTTGGCGGAAATCCCGCACGGATCAGAGCTCTGACCACGCCGAGGCGGCTGGACCGCCATCTATCGCTGGCAACCGCCACCTATCGGTGGTCGGGCACCAGGCCCATTTGGCGGACGGCTCGCGTGCGTCACGGGCGACTTGAACAAATCCCGCAACGAAGCGTGGATCAACTCCACGCCCCACCGGAAGGAGCACCACCTGTCATGACCGAGACCACCCGACCAGCCGCGACCGCCGCCCAGCGCATCGTCGCCACTATGTGGACACTCGACCAGCCGGCCACCGCGAAGCAGATCGCGACGGCCGCCGGCGTCGGCTACTCCACCGTCAGCCCGGTCCTTCGCCGGCTGCTCGCCGATAGCAAGGCCGTCAAGTCCGAGGGCGACGGCGGCACCCTCTGGCGACTCGTCACCGACATCCTCCCCACCACCGTCGCCGCTGGGAACGGTGACACGACCAGCACCGCCCCTGAACCGCAGGACCCGGCCAGCCCAGAAGATCCCGAAGGCGAAGGCGCGGCAGCGGGAACCAGCGGCCCCGACGACGTCGACCGCGCCCAAGTCGCCGGCGATCACGCCGAATCCGACACAGACCTCACCGGCGTACACCCAGCCCTCGGCGACCAGCGTCCCGAGGTACTCCCAACGCACGAGGGCACGCAACCATCTGACGGCGCATCCCACGCCGACAACCACCCTGAGCCCGCGTCTGCCGAACCGGCCATCGCCGAGTCGGAGTCGGAGTCGGAGCCGGAGACCGAGTCGGAGCCGCAGCCGACGGCCGAGCCTGAGCTCGCCGGCTCAGGCAGCGGCACGCCGGACGTATCGGGTCCAGAGGGCTCGGCCACGAGGACCGCTCGTGCCTACCGCAAGCCGGTCAAGCCTCGCAGGCCCAAGGGAGCGCTCCGCGCCGCGATCCTCGCGGCGCTGGCCGCCGAGCCCGACCGGGCGTTCCGGGTCGGCGAAATGTGCAAGATCATCGACGGTGCGGACCCGGACGGCATGTTCAACAAGGCCGGTCCCGGTGCCGTCGTGAACGCCCTCGACAAGCTCGCCAACGACGGCCACGCCACCCGCGTTTCCGAGGCCCCCGCGAGCTACCGGTTCCAGGCGAAGCCGGCGGACGCCGACTCCCAGTCGTAAAGCCCGGGTCGGCCGTCGAAGCTTTGGACGGCGCGACGACCGACCCGGTGCTCCTTACCAGACAAGGAGCTTTTCGAGTGTTGCAGACCTGGCAAGACCTCACCATCGTCGCCCTGACCGCCACCCTCATCGTCGCCGTGGTGGTGATCGCCTGGCAGCAGCGCAGCCTGATCCAGGCTCGCTACCTCGCCAACCACGACGTCACCACCGGCCTGCCCAACCGGCGCGCCGTCACCGCCTACCTGCGTACAGCGCTGCGTAAGGGCCGCCCGACCGGGCTGGTGCTGCTCGACCTCGACCGGTTCAAGACCATCAACGACACCCACGGCCATGAGAGCGGCAACGACCTGCTCACCGAGATCGGTCGCCGCCTGACCGGCATCACCGCCCCGGCCGCCCTCGCCGCACGGCTGTCCGGCGACGAGTTCGTCCTGCTCGTCGACGGGGGTCACGACCAGACCGCGGCCGTCGCCCATGCCGCGTCCAGGATCATCGCGCGCACCCCGATACGCCTCGGCCAACACGACGCCCGGGTGTCCGCGAGCGTGGGCTTCGCGACCGCGACCCTAGGAAGCTCCGGCCGGGAGCTGCTACGCGCCGCCGACATCGCCATGTACCAGGCGAAGAAGTACGGCCGCGCAGGCGTCTACGGCATGCCCCCCTCCACCGAACAGCCCGGCATCGGACGCGGACCCCGTTACCGCGACCTTCGCCGCGACACCGCCGACAGCTACCCGGCCAAGCCGTTCCCTACCAACGAGGAGTACCCGCCTCATGGCTGACACCACCGACCTGTACTTCGACCTCGCCCTGGCGCTGCGGCTGGCCGAACACGCCCACGCCGCGCCGCAGCACGCCCCCTCGTTCAGCGAACGCCAGGAACACACCACCTGCCCCGGAGGGCTCGTCTGGGTCGGCGACCAGGGCATCTACCTGATGTCCACCGGACTACCGAAGATTCCCGGCGACGACGGCACCCCGAACCTCGTCGCCTACGCTCACGGCTGGGGACCCGACGACGAGCACCGGAGCACCGCCGAAACCCACCTCGGCGACGACGACTTCGCCGAACACCTACACCTGCACGAACCACTCGGCCCCGGCGGCGCCTTGCTGCTGAACCTGCTCCGGCGCGGGGCCGCGCACGGGCACGGGCATCTCGTCCTGAAATTCACCGAACAGACCGTCGCCGTCGCCGTGTCACGCACCCGACCCGACGACGCCTGACAGAAACTCCGCCGCGAAGAAGGGCCCCTGCAGCCATCAGGTTGCAGGGCCCTTCCGCGTTCTCCACTCAAGATCGGAGAGTCCCCGTGTTGCCGTTCGACACCGTGCACGCCATCACCGACCACCTCTACCTCGCCGACGACGCCCACACACCCGACAGCCTCGCCACCGCCGTCGTGCTCCTGCTCCACGAGCACACCGACCCGAGCAGCTCCCGGCGACTCGTCCGCGCCGTCGAGTACCCCCTGCCGACCGCCGACGCCGATCGTGGTCTGCCTGAGCAACTGCTCCGGTTCGCGCGAGGGCTCACCGCCGCCCCCGGTTGGTCGGCCGCCGTCGAGACCGGCGTGCGGCTGCTCGCCTGCGCCGTGCGCTACGCCGACATCGACCTCGATGCCGACACCCCGAGAGTCGTCCAGCGCATCGATGCCGTCGACATCGACGGCCGCCTCTACCGGCTCGTGCGCCACTGCCGCGTCACCCCGCCGGCCCTGCTCATCGATGACACCGCGGTCCCGCACGATGTGCCCGCCACCCACCCCGCCCTGCTCGACATCCTGGCCGCCGGTACGGCGGACGAGGCACCACGGTGGTGACCGCCACCCCACCCGCCCGGCCGCTGTACTACCGGGGACGTCCCGTCCCGTGGATCACCAAATGGTCCGGCGAGCACCTGCCGGTCGGGTCCATGAGACTGCTCGTGCACGTCTCGGGCCGGCTGGGCTACGAGGACGAACACCACGCGGAGCGTGACTCGCGCGGGGTGCTGTGGTTCCGCGACGGCAACGCACCCGGAGAAGGCCAGCCGCTCTGGTCCCTGGTCCACACCGGCCGTCAACGCCGGGCGATGCGGCTGCTGCGCTGCCAGATCTGCGACACGCCACTCGATCGGCAGCGCACCCCCTGGCTGTTCTCTGACATCGAATGGCCGCACCTGGCCCGACGGCCCTGGACCAACACCCCACCCACCTGCGAGAACTGCTGGCCCACCGCCGAACAGCAGTGCCCGCACCTGCGCCGCCACCAGCCCGTCGTGCGGTGCTACGTCATCGCCTGCGCACCGTTCGGGATCCAAGGCGACCTCTACACCCGCGAGGGCGGCCAGGCAGACCTTCGAGCCGTGGCCGTCCGATACGACAGTCCCCGCATCCCCGGAATGCTGGCCAAACAGGCCCTCGTGACCATTCCGACGGCCCAGCCGGCGTAACCGGTACCGGCTGCCACCTCGCCGCACCTCCCGTGGTGGCCTGGTCACCGCGCCGCTGCCGTTGCCAGATCGGTGCGGCCGAGCCGTTCCGGGCCATCTCAGCCACCTACGCAATGCGCACAGCCGACCGGCCTGCAAAGCCGGCCGGCTGATCAACCGTGCCCAACCGGCACCAGAAGGGATCACTGATGTCCGCACCAATCCACCTCGGTACCGCACCGCCTGCCACCGCATCGGTGCCCCGCAGGTCGCCGGTCACCCCCGAGGCACCGGGGTATTCCGACGCCCGGCCAGACCGGAAAGCGGCCGGGCGATGACCGCCAAGGCGCTCAGCGCGCTCGCCGCCGGCGTGCTCATCGTGCTGCTGGCATGCTCGGGCCTGGCCACCGTCCTGCTCGGAGGCGGGGGCATGGGCCTGGTGGGCTGCACCGCGCCGGCCGTCTCCGGCGGATCCGCCGCGGCGCTCGGCTCCGGCCAGACCTCGTCTGCCGTGAGCACACCCGCCGACCGCATCCAGGTAGCCGGATGGGACGCCGCGCAGGTCGCCAACGCGGCGACGATCGTGACCGTCGGCATCCAGTTGGGTATTCCCTCGCGCGGATGGGTCATCGCGGTCGCGACCGCGATGCAGGAATCGCGACTGACCAACCTGCCGTACCTCGGCGACGACAACGACCACGACTCGATCGGACTCTTCCAGCAACGCCCGAGCCAAGGCTGGGGCAGCCCAGACAAACTCATCGACCCGGTCTATGCGTCGACCAAATTCTTCCAGGCGCTGCAACGCGTCGACGGCTGGCAATCAATGCCGCTGACCACAGCGGCGCAGCGGGTGCAGAAAAGCGCCTACCCGGACGCTTACGCGAAATGGGAGGACGACGCCACCATCCTGGTCGGCGCTGTCGCTGCCGGGCTTGGAATAGCAATCAAGGATTCCGGTAGCTGCGTTCAGGCTGCCACGGTTTTCGGCCGGGCGCAATCGTGGCTGACCGCATGGGCCGGTGGGCCGGTTCCGTATCTGTCCAGCGGCGATCCTGCGGACTGGTTTCAGGGTTACCGGCGTGACTGCTCGGGCTACGTGTCGATGGCGCTGGGCCTGGACGGCCCGGGGTTGAATACCTCAGGGCTGGCAGGGCGTTCGACGATCATCTCGAAGTCGGAACTTCTGCCGGGGGATCTGCTGATCAACACGGCACCGGACTTACGCGGGCACGTGGTGTTGTTCGAGCGATGGACCGATGCGTCGATGACCAGCTATTACGGATACGAGCAGTCGGGCGGCGGCGGCACCCATCACAGGGTCATTCGTGTCCATTCACGGGTAGCGCAACGACTACTGCGAGGCTTTGAGCTGCAGACATTTGAGATCGTGGATGTGAGCGTCGGACCGACTTGTCCGCAATGCCTGTCTTGGGAATGCGGAAGGGGCGGAAAGCCGAGTATCGGACTTAGATGATCAAGGGCCCGACCTGCGCAACGTCATCCGTTCGACCGACCGTGAATGGACACGGTCATTCCGTATCCGTATTTCGGTGACTATCCGATGGTCCCGTACCGGTTCGGCAACTAGGAATGTCGCAGTGCCACCGATACGACTTGACCCTATCAGGGATATCCGGCTAGAAAAAGCGTGACTGGATAGGTGCCTGATTTGGGCACGCGGGTGTCCTTGGCCGTGTGGCGGGCGGGGTGGTGGTTGCCGGTCGGTCAGGCCGGGGTGGGGGTCCAGGGGTTTCCGGTGGTGGCCTGGATGAGGGCGTCGAGGGTGTCGATGCCTTGCCGGGTGGCGGTGGCGATGTAGCTGCGGATCGCGGCGAAGTGTTCGGCGCCGGTCAGGGTGCGCATGCTGCCGGAGACCTTGGTCCGTAGT
>Ga0307515_10003889_pt1 | contig 31179 bp, 31 predicted proteins | sample 17_EM_MG_FD_194513 | JGI IMG/M metagenome (GOLD analysis project Ga0307515, IMG submission 194513) | Populus trichocarpa ectomycorrhiza microbial communities from riparian zone in the Pacific Northwest, United States - 17_EM | ecosystem: Host-associated > Plants > Roots > Unclassified | place...
GCGCCGCTCCCGTGGCCGCGTCCCAGAGCCTGACGGTGCGATCGTCCGATGCCGACGCGACCAGCTTGCCGTCCGGCGAGAAGGCGACGGCCCAGACCACATTCGAATGGCCCTGTAAAATTTTTAAAATATTGTACATTACCGTTATAGGACAATCTTCCCCGCTTAAATCCTGTTTCTTCCAAAGCGTTACTTTAAAATTAAATTCCGGTTGTTTCATAGTTAACAGCTTTTGAAAATCCGTAGAGGTCTGCTTATAACCGTGTTCACTCCTGGAATCACAAAAATGAACGCTGCTAACGGATGAAAGTTTATCACCATCCGTCTCTGCTTCGGATTTTAGCTTCGCGGCCTGATTGGTCATCTTGGAACCTCCGTCCGCCTCCCCGTCTTCGACACTGCTAGGTAACACGAATAAGGCAATGTCCTCCAAATGCATGGCGAGATGGCTTTGCAGCTTTGAGAGGGGCATCTCTTCGCCACAAAGGATGCAAAGCGATTGCTCATTGTCGTCAATAGGCCGGTCGCACATGTCAAGGACGATTGGAAGTTGGGATTCGGAAAATAGCCCGTGATGATGGGCCTTGAGATGTGTTTCCATTGAATCTCTCGTGAGACGATTCTCATTACAGTCACCGCAGACAAACTGGCGCCGATGCATCTGCATTTCGTGATATATCCAGTCGTGTCGGGTGACGTAGAGCTTTTCAGGGGTTTGGCATTCTAGGTAGGTACAAATATAGGGCCTGAGATCTCTAAAGACGTGTCGTCTAGAAAACTATATTAGTGTAGTGAAGCGGAGAAGACCTTTTTTAGAACCTACTTCCAGGTCTGTCTGTCCTCCATTTCGCGGCTGATGAGCTTCATGCCACAATAAGGGCAAAGAAAAAAGAAGCTACCCTTCGGAGGAGTGGGCGCATTCGGAACGCGGTTTTGTCGTCCCTTAACTGCAATTGATTGCGCGTATACTGTACGTGGACGGCCGGACTGCGTTTTTGTCTCAAATATGGCCGACTTCGCAACGGTAGAAAAACTCTGCTTCGACAACGACGACCTTGCTTCGTCGTTCTGCCTCAAATGATTTTGATCGGACGGCTTGATAGTGGACACCTGGCTTTGCGACTCGCCGGCTCGCTTAGCCTCTGGAACAGGAGATTCTTTCATCAGAATATCCAGTGTCGGTGGAGCAGAGATGGTTTCGTGAGCTGTGGGGCTGTCTGGGTGGCCAGTCCAGTACTGAAGCTGTTCACGACGTCGGGTATTCGCATTTGCGAGCCTCTGGCAGAGGGCTGTGACATCTTCGCAGCAGTCGATGTCAAGATCCGTGCGGCCCTGAATTTGATACGAAGATACGGGCTCTTCATCCTCATACGGTATATCTTTAGCGCTTTTGGAAAGGCTATTCCATTGTCGTACTTTCTCGAGGACATGTTTGCAATCAAATTTGCTAAGACAGGAGGCTAAAGATGACTCCTGCTTTTCTGGATCTACTCTAACGTTCCGATTGACGGAACGAATATACTTGCCCGTAAAACTAGGACGGCGAAGAAGGGACGAAAGATGGAAAAGCGATTGGATTTGCTCAAAGGCCTGTTGCATGAGCCAAGCGATCTTTGAGTCTTTAGGACGCTCATGATCTGCGTCGTCTTCAACTTCGGAATCAGAATCAGCGCTCATGCTAGCAATGGAATCCTGATCAGATTCTTTTAGGTTATCGTACTTTCTTTCTACGATAGGAATTGCTGCGATTGAGTCAACGAGTGGGAGATGGTGTACTTTATACTAACTGGCCTACCTTGGTCGAGACACCACCTTAACCGTTTAAGAACCCCTCGGACAGTGTCTTGGAGGTCAGAATTATTTCTCAATGTATCGTCTAAGGAACCGCGAGCTCTTGGCAGAAGGGTGGCTTTGGTTTGGTCGCCCCAAATCTTGACTCTCCCGAATTCATCTTGAATGCGAGTGGCGTCTACCTGTTCCAGCTGGACCACGCGGCAATTCTCTGCATTGAGAGCAAGCAGCAGCTTCCTATAGTACGTAAGGCAGTCTGCAAAGACCGTTGAAAGGGACTCTTTCGATGAGGCTAATGATGCCTCAGCCATCGTAACGACGAATAGCTAAAGTAGATATAGATTTCGAATAACAATCCACCAAGTAAATAGATTATTCTCGAATCTGAAAAGGCGTCATGGTTTCACTATCTGTTAAATAGTGTATTTTAGGCGCAGCGAAAAGGTAGACATCGATGAAGCTAGGTTGCAGTACGACTAGCGGTTGACACTTTAGCGCTAATGACGGTGAGGATCAGGCTGAGGCGGCTACATATTTTCAGCAACGCAGCAGGCGAATCTTCAGATGAATGATGAATCAATCTCCACAAAAAGAGCTTGATGCGCTCAGAAAGCGATAGGGCTTTAAAGGTAAATGGACTCTCAGCATTTGAAAAGCAAATTAGGTAACTAACAGATCACATAGCTAAAGAGGTAGTGTGAAACATGGAACCTGCGGGCCGCTATTGTGGTTTATTCCAATGGCTTAACTGATCAATGTCGAGCCAAACCTTCCAGCCTATCATGGCTTCGTAATTTCGTTCATTTAAGTGGGTTTCGCAGATGCGATAATGTGAATGTGAGGACCGCTCGCAGTGTATCGATGGGAGCTCGCTATGTATATGCAAGAGCTTTGAGTTGAGCTCCTAAAAACTGACACGTCACCAGGGCTCACAGGTTATGCTTTTTATCGGCAGCACCAATCTTGGCATTAATCTTGCCGCTGCCCCACCCTAGCCATACTCCGCTTCCTCAACTAGACTCCATCATAAATCTACTTTGCGCCTCTTGAGCTCCCAGGAAACTCTTGATACGCTGTCGGGTGCGTACATCGAAGCCATGGCTGACGTCATCGCTGGTCTGGTATTGGGAGGGATCCCAATTGCTTTGTGGGCCCTTGAGAAGTACCACGACCCTGTGAAAAGCTACTGGAAGTACGATATGACACTGTCAACACTCCGAGACAACATATTCGTGCAACAACAGCAACTACATATTACCCTTCGCTTAATTGGACTAAACCAACCGAGCATTAATGAATTACGAGAATGTCTCGAAGAAAAGTACCCAAACCATTATAGGGAATTTCTATCAATTATTAAACATATGGATGAAGTTACTAAGGGCCTCCTGGATAAATTGGGAATCGACATGGATGGCAGAGTATGATATTTCGAATTCACACTACTTACTCTTTTCATCAATCTAACTCCCTGTTCCGCATGCCGCTGCAAATGTCATTCTTCTCTTGGATTGAAATCTGATGTCTTATACAGCCATTATGGACAAGCGACCCACCCGAACGAGCTCAGTGGGAGTGGCGCCGCGTGAAGCGCAGCTTCAGCACCGAAGAACGCAAGGTTCTCATCGACCAACTGCAATACTGGAACACAGCATTGAAAAACTGCTTTGAGAGACCAGAGGTACCAGCAGAAGACGAAGATACTAAAGTTCAGGAGCTCCAAGCACGATTCAACCCCAAGCACTGTGATTCAATTCGCGAAAATGTCCGAGCTATCCATGGAGTTCTCAAAGACGGCTGGAATTGCATGTGTCCATGCTCACATCACGCAGCTATTGATCTAGATTGGCAGCCAGAAAAGCCCACTCTCCCATCAGTCTTCGATATCGCTCTTTCTTTCCAGGATACCTCTACTCAAACAGCGGCCGCAAAGTTCTGCTGGCGAAAACTTCAAATTAAGATAGAGAAGACAGATTCGGGCAACGTTACACCCGTCGCTCAGCCGGTTCTATCTCCGCAATCATCCAGAGCACCACCACCGATGCCGCTGACAGGTTCAGGAAAGAACAAACTATCGGATCTGTTTGGCCGACGACAAAATAAGAAGTCGAAACAAGTCACAGTTGCGGCACCCCCTTATCCTGGTGGGTTTACTGTAGCTGTCTCGACCAAAGAGTGCGATAGCTGGCTAATTCTTAAATCAAAGCAGTTCAATCTACCATACCAACTCCCCATTCAGCCAACGACAAGATCTCATGCCTTTGCGTTGGGGTGCGGAAGGATTTTAGGGCATCCGTAAACCTGGGCTATTTGCCAGACCCAGACCAAGGGCAAAAAAGAAAGTTTCATCTCAGCTGCGCACAAAATGCCAATTCCAACATTGTAAAAATCATCCCATTGAAATCGCTCTTCCCCGTGCAGCCCATTCCAACTTATCAACTCCTGCAGCACCAACTCCCGCCGCATCTAGACTTATCGGCTAAAAAGCGGTACGGTCTCGCTGCCGCCTTGGCTTGGGCAATTCTTCATTTTAGCTGTACTCCGTGGCTAGATGACAATTGGGATGGAGACCAAGTCAACGTGTTTCTTGAGAACACAGCCGCTGACAGGGAACAACATTTTTCCCGGAATCCTTACATATCTTACCTATTTGAGACGCACGCCACATCGTCAACACTGACTCCCGCCGACCGTTTCAACAGCAATCAAATTCGAAACAGGACTCTCTTCGCTCTTGGGATTCTCCTCATTGAGCTCTGTATTAACAAGTCATTTGAAGAGTTTCGACAGCAGGGTGGTACAGGAAGTACTGCAACCACTGTACTCGACGATTTCAAAATCGCGGAGAGCAAAATAGACGAGGTTTATAACCAGGCAGGAGATTCCTATGGTTACGCCGTCCAACGCTGCCTGAGATGCGAGTTTCCTGGACGCGATACCACCAAAAAATTCGAATTTTCCACGTTCAGACGGCATTTCTACAACAACGTCGTCGCTCCAGTTCAAGCAACATATATTAGACATCGATAAGCGGATTTCTTTACATTTAAGACGTGATTAACTCGGAATAATCACCTTATTTGCCTGAGGAAGTGGAAAAGAACATCCAAGCTGTAGTTGAGATGACGATTGCCATATTTATTTCCTGGCCACCCCTGTGCAGGCATGGCAGTAAGCCTTTCAAGTCTTCCACTACCTCGGAGTTGAATGGAATTTCTTGGCGCTCTAAAACCATTGAATTAAATTAACTCGGGCTAGTTCCGGAATATTTAAAATGCTTAAATTATTAAGATAGTATATATAGTCCCTATAAAAAGTCTTGGTATAGTATAGCAACTAAAAGACGCTTAAATCTTACCCGTAAAGCCTTCGTATAAGCTCCTCTATAAAGCGCCGCCAGCCATAAGAATATATAATATTATTAGCATAGCATTAAAGGTTTTATTAATAGAATTGGGTCGTCGTCTACTATCTACTAGTCTTCTATTTATTACTTAAGCTATTTGGTATCTACTTACTAGCCTTAGCGGCTTATATAGTCTTGTTTAGATAGAGGTATTTACTTTTAGTCGAGACTTTTATATATATCTACTTCTAAATTCGTCAAGCCTTCTACTAGGGCTATTAGTAGCGCAACTATTAAAGTTATAAGTTCCCCAAAGCTTGATAAGTACCTATAATTTACTAGGGCCTATAAAGGGTATAGATAAAGTAGTTTTTATATTTATATAGATAGAAATAGATAGTGGTATTAATTAATAGATAAATAATATTTTTTAAAAGAACTTTCGGCGAGTATAAACTCTATAACTTTAGCGAGCTTAGTAGCTTAAATATTTTTCTAATGTACCTATAGAGGACTTAGAGGATAAGCGGAAGTTGCCGAATACTAGTAGGGGACCTAAGAAAAGTAACTGAGCGCTTACTTACCGGATCCTTCCTTAGTAGCTTAGAGGTATTCTAACTAAAAACCTTACCCAATTTATTTAAATAATTTAAGCCGCGCTACCCCTCTGCACTAGAATTGTCGCCCAACGCCGCTTCGTGAATTGCTTTGTAATCAATTCAAGTCAATTCGGGCTTAATTGGAAGACTTACTGCCATGCCTGATTCCACTATCGTCGACTCCTCCGGATCAGGGTGGTTTTGGATAAATCTTATCGCGATAAGTCTTGGCATACCCCAAATAAATTTTCAGTTGCCTTCTTCTTCCTTATTATTGTACAAATATGGCTTTAGAAGTGGAATTAGAAGCTCTTAACTCTATTAATACCTCTAAATTAAAAAATACAAGAGGTCGCTCAGCCCTTTTAATATAGGAGCATACCCGTTTACTAGGCAGTAATGAGCCCGTATAAAATAAAAAAGCCTATCTTTTATTCTATTATAAACACTATATAGAGTTATACGCTGTATAGTTAACTTCTAACTTCTAAAACCACTTAGCGTTAAAGCATGGTATTATAGTTAAGCCTAAAACTAGTTATATAAAAGAAGTAATACGGGATTAATTAAAAGACCTCTACCTTAAAGCGTTATCTTAAAATAAGATAGAAGAGCTAGATTTAGAAGTACTCTAAGCGGTCCTAAATAAGGAAGTTATTAATAAGGCCCTTATTACATTAATTATTATATAAAACTTACTATTTTAGATAGTTAAGTAGCTAAAGTTCTATATTCTTCTATAGTTAATTAATCCTAAAGTAGACGGCTATATAACTATAGCCTATTTAGCAGTTAGTAAAAAGATCTATAACTTATAGCTATCGCAAAAGGATATTATATAAAAGAGGCTGTAGTCTACACTAATAAGTATTTATCTCTCCATTAATATCTAAACCTCTCTAAATAATTACCTTCTCCTTGCAATTTGCGGCCATTTTATTAATAGCCAGGAAAAGCTTATAAACGCTCTTCTTAGCCTTTATATAGTAGCCTCTTATAGCAGGGACGAGTAATAGAATACTCTTCTTCTAGTGCTTAAGGACTATAGGATTATATAAAAGCTGGGTGCCGTTATATCTAATAACCATACTATAAATAATAAGCTTTATTATATAATAAGCGACTAGCTTCTCTAAGAAGAAACAATTAAATAAAATCCTATCTACTAATAGATCCGCTATTAGGGCTATATTCTTAACCTTACCGTATAGGCTTTCCTTTTTAAAAACTTAATTAGTCTTAATAATATTAAGTTATATAAAGAAGGAAAAGAGTTAAATCTAAAAGAGGAGAAAGAGAAGAGTAATATATTTTAGAAACTTGGCGCACTTAGAAAGCTTTATAATATTACTATATATACCTATAGCTTAGCTAGTTATATAAGGGAGTTTAAAGGCCTTATAGGGAGAAGAATTCCGCTTAATAATTATATAAGATAGAATAGCTAGTATTTTATACTTAGCATAGCAATTTAGAAAGAGTTTGCCTTTAATATATATACTAAGCGTAACCTTAATACGCTTAAAAAGGACTATCTTAGTCTAAAGGACTAAGAGGCGCTTCGTACGATAAAAAGTTTTCTTTAAATATTCTACTAGGTAACTCTAAAATATTAGAGATATAAAGCAACGCTTAAGAATATACTCTTTATAATAGATATTATAATTAAGCATCTTAATAAATCCTAAGTTAGTTTATCTCCCCTCTCTATTTCCTAATTTAGCTAATATTATATAATAGAAAAAGTATATATCTAATAAGGAGTTCTCTAAGCGCATTAGAAATGCTTAAAATACCTTTAATAGGTATTACCATAAAACAGATAACTCGCCCCTTTACGCTACTACACTTATTCTTTATCTAGCCCATTATACGAGATATATTAAGCAGGTTTAGAAGGAGTGGCGTAAGCCTATACTTAATAGCATTAAAGAGCTTTAGGAAAGATATTGGAATAGGAGTTTTACGCTTAAAAGTATATTATTGTATAAAAAGCTAGCTCTAGCTCCAGCTTAAGACCTTAATAAGTTTAATAAGATTACCAAGGATCTTAATAGCATAATGTTTTAACTAAAAAGTTAGAATAAGTATAAGGACTTTATCTCTAAGACGCCGTATAAGATTTTAATAACTGCACTTTAGTAGTAGTCTTAAGAATAGTAACAAAAGCGCTAGCTATAGCTCTCGCTTATAGCAAATAAAATTCTCTTAATTCTAGTAATAAGCGATAAGCCAGAAAAAGTTTTTTTAGGAGGACGTTATACGGTATTATAGGAAAGAATACAGATAGATCCTAAAACTCTTAAGAAAACAGAGTATTTAAAGAATTAGCATTAGAGAAGAACTATAAGAGAAATAAGTAATTTTTCTTTAAGTATTTAGCTATTATATAGTTGGGGGGGAAAGGTCTATAATATCCGCGATATCCGCAATATCCGTAATATCCGCAATATCTATAATATCTGCAATATCTGCAATATCCGCAATATCTGCGGTATCCGCAATATCTGCAATATCCATAATATCTACAATATCCGCAATATCTACCAAATTCTGCCTGGTTGGGGTAGAAAAGCTCCGCACAGGGCACTTTTATCCTTATCGATTGCGATATTTATGCATATTCTATTGGATAAAGGATATTTTATGCTCGCTTATTCGCATTATCTAAAACCACCCTGCTCCGGATAGTAAATTCGGAACGGCAATTTGAGTCGTAACACCGTTGATAGCCATACCACCGGAACGTGTGCTCTGAAGCACGTACTCAATCTCTGACTGCTTATTGCTCATAATGCAGAGGCTCAGTGGATCTGCTGAAATTTCGTTGACAAGGCTGCACGCGGCTGAAAGCGAAGATGTGGTTATAACTGGAAGAATCGGCGCGAAAAGCCCTTCACTCATGAGCGAGTCCGTTATGGTCACTCCTGTCACTATCGTGGGTTAAACAAATAGGTCATGTTCGCTCGAATTGCCTCCGTAGATGGCCTTGCCTTTGATTGAGGTAAGGAGTCTAGTAATACGCTGAAAGTGGCGAGTGTTGATGATATGAGACATGCCTGATTGAGGATTTCCATTGAATGCTCTTTGGGGATACTTCAATTACGATTGGTTAGCATATACAATTCTAACAATTGTAGAAATATAGAACCTATACCTTCTTCAGAGCGGCGAGAAATTCCTCCTTAACAGATTCTTCCACTATTGCATAATCACATGTAACGCAAGTCTATCCCGGATTACAATGTTTTACCTTATTCTCCTCGCCGCATTTTCGGTGTCGGCATTCCTGAAAATAATTACAGGGTACATTCCACCTAACTATAGGGTGCCAGCGTGAGATATTAAACAGCAGCTTTCATTACTATCTTGCCCACCACGCCTCCACCGGTGTAGCAAATATGTCTGCACTGATATTGAGTAGTTCCGAAGCAACTTCTACACCTCCGCAGACGACTTTGTAACAGCTGGAGTCAAGGTATCTTGGAATCGATTCCCGAGCGTATTGCTGCATGCGGGAGCTAATTCATTATCTGGTCAGTATAATCTTCCTGCCTAAGATTCAAAGAAAATCATCAACCATCTAAGAATGGTGAACAGTTACTTACCTGGGCTTCATAATGTCGGTATATCCTACTGCGACTACGCCTAGAAAAGGTGCACGAAGTAGAAAAATGGGATAATTCCAAGCGCCGATGGCCAAACAACTGCCTTCCGGCTGCATATGTATGAACAGTCGAAGTCCATCACACATAGTTGGGACATAAGGGTACTCTGGGACTAACCGATCACCCATCTTGTCGAACATGTGCTTTATCTATAAAAAGTAGCCAACTCCTATGATACCACTGATGTGAAGGAAAATCCCATACTGCATTTTTGAAGCTCCCAAGCTCCATGAACTGAGCTTCGGTGAGTGGCTTCGCGAGGTCGGTGTATAGGGAGGCTAGCAACTCTTCCTCATTTTCCTATATTCAGCATTCTATTAGCATTTCCTTAAGCCGTTGAGTTCTAGTGCCTCGTACGTCAACCAGCTTCCAGAATTGCCTCAATTGCTCCTTGCGAAATGCGATCGAAAGAGTCTTTCTAGACTTAAAGGCAGCGCACATCTCTTCCACTATTGCAGATATATCCGTAGTTGGTGTTTCGTAACACAGCATATTCATAGTGAGCAAATAGGAGCTGGAAAGAGGAAAAAGGAAAAAGAGAGTGGCTATGACGGTCATGAAGACACCATTGGGATGACTAGGCCTATAAATGAGGATGAGGAGTTAATCCAACTGCCAATATTTTGTGCGATGAAGCCGTGCCACTAGTACCTTCTCGTTGCTGCCAGCTTCACAGGCCGGCTGATACTAGAAGCTTTATGGTTAAATTCAAATGGCACATTTTGCAGGCCACTGGGAGATCTGCTGAGGCACAGTCTGCTAATATATTTCCCACAACCGAACCAAGATAAAAAAGCTCGTGAGGGAGAAAGACAACGTGTTGAATATTCACGATACATAGCTGAATACAATTTGTTGGAAATAGGCTCGGAATGGTAAATGGTTCCCTCGGTAGAGGAAAGAAGTGGGGAGACCTGCTGTCTCCTGAAGACACTATTTATTCCTCTCGTGCAGTAAACACTAATAATCCAGCGGAAATGGGGGGCGCATAGATGTTGATATCCTGTGTAATATGTGCATTTTGCTCGGAGAATAGTGATGAGTATTGGGTTGGTGCTCAAAGGTAACGACCCGTGCGTCGTTATCGATAAGCTGTTGTCATAGGCGACGGTATACAGACAACTAAACATGCAACATGCGCCCAACCAACAGTCCACCCGGACATAGCAGGTGCATATTCAACCGTCGAGACATTGCCTTGCCACTATCTCCCGCGAGAATACCTGTCGCTCTCAGGTTGAAACCCTATTGTCTATTCAGTTACAGAAGCGATATAGCGCGCTGCAATTGGACCGAATTTTTACTTTACATTTCGTCCACTGCGACGACGGTCGCCATGGACCGGCCATCGACACCAAACAGCAATGCTCCACCTGGATATGGAGGCCCCCCATCCTACTTTGCTGTAGATGAGGAGGACACGTTGCCGACACACCAGGACTGGACACCATCACATCAGACACAGAGTGGCTCGACAATGCGCTTGTTGACACATGTGGAGGAAAGTGGATATAGACCGTTAGTAACCCCAGATTTTTAGTGAAAGCGCATGCTTCATCTACACCATCTCCTTTCTCTTCACTCTAGAGTAATGTAGCAGAAGTTGGCGATACAATGGATTCTTTGCGAGAAAAAGGGAAACGGGCGGCTGCTGAAGCTGCGATTGTGGACCTTCTCCAGGCAGAGACTTCGTCGCATAGCCACTTTTCTAAGAATTTCCTTAACAATACCAAGAGGAAGACCGTTAAGGCTCGCCTCAAGGCTCGCTTTTCCTCCAAAGAGCAGAAGAATTCAGGAGACTTACTCAACACTTCAAGCAGACCAACTCCATTGACAAGATCGTATCACCCTTCAATCAACTCCTTACCGCTATCTCGCGCATCATCAATCATACACTCCGCACCAGAAATTCCCCCGCCTCAGACTGAGGGATCTCCGTATATGCCGTATCGAGCGGCATCCCCAGGAAGAACATCCCCATCTCGGTCCTGGACTCCATCAAGAGCTTCAACAGACTGGCCCAGGCCACCTGCATCAACTGTCTCATATGAGCCAGCGGATATCAATGGCAGTCCTAGACCAGGCACGCCGTCATCGAGATATGGCGGAAGTCCAAAGCGACCACTGCCTCCGGCTCCTCTGTTCGCCGCTGGCCGGCCCGTGTCTAGAGACTCCAATAAGACATCGGTAGAAGCTTCTACAATATCAATAGATGATGACGATGTCTTCGGTGACCCGACTGAAGAACCTCGTCCTGATCTCCCACGAGATTCCTTCGCATCGCAATCAACTTATACAGAAGAGTACACCACCACAGATGAGAAGACAGAACATTACGGGCCTGCCCCAGAAGGCGCTCAGGCCCGAAGAGGCGCAAGACAAGCGCAAATGGCTAAGAAAGAAGTCCGACTGATCAACGGCGAGCTGATCCTGGAGTGCAAAATCCCGACCATCCTCAACAGCTTCCTACCACGCAAGGACGATACCGAGTTCACGCATATGCGATACACGGCCGTGACTTGTGATCCTGATGACTTCGTTAGTCGAGGATACAAGTTGCGCCAAAACATTGGGAGCACAGCAAGAGAAACAGAGCTCTTTATTTGCATCACCATGTACAACGAAAATGAAATCGATTTTACTCGAACAATGCACGGCGTCATGCGGAACATTACCCACTTCTGCTCCCGCACGAAGTCGCGTACCTGGGGCAAAGATGGCTGGCAGAAAATTGTCGTATGTATCATCTCAGATGGCCGGCAGAAAGTGCACCCTCGAACGCTGGACGCTTTAGCCGCGATGGGATGCTACCAGGACGGCATCGCCAAGAACTTGGTGAACCAGCGCGAAGTGACGGCGCACGTTTACGAGTACACGACACAAGTTTCGCTCGATTCAGATCTGAAATTCAAGGGTGCTGAGAAGGGCATTGTCCCTTGCCAGATGATCTTCTGCCTCAAAGAGAAAAATCAAAAGAAGCTAAATTCACATCGTTGGTTCTTCAACGCTTTCGGCCGTGCCCTTAATCCAAACGTCTGTATTCTTCTTGATGTCGGCACGAAACCTGGATCTAAGGCTCTCTATTATCTTTGGAAGGCGTTTGATACCGACTCCAATGTCGCGGGAGCAGCTGGAGAGATCAAGGCTGGAAAAGGCAAAGGATGGCTCGGCCTACTAAATCCACTAGTCGCGTCGCAGAATTTCGAGTACAAAATGTCAAATATTCTCGACAAGCCTTTAGAGTCGGTTTTTGGATATATTACCGTGCTTCCTGGTGCACTGAGCGCCTATCGATACCACGCGCTGCAAAACGATTCGACGGGTCACGGCCCATTGAGCCAATATTTCAAGGGCGAGACATTGCATGGACAGGATGCTGATGTCTTTACCGCAAACATGTATTTGGCTGAGGATCGTATTTTATGTTGGGAGCTCGTTGCAAAAAGAAATGAACGATGGGTGTTAAAATATGTAAAGAGCGCGACTGGTGAAACGGATGTACCAGGTAAGAGGACACCATTTATTTTCCCGCGTATTTAATGGAAAGCCAATCTAACCTTGTCCTTCAAGATGCTGTTCCGGAGTTTATATCCCAACGAAGGCGCTGGCTGAACGGTGCCTTCTTTGCCGCTGTCTACTCTCTTCTGCACTTTCGTCAAATATGGACTACCGACCACACCCTTTGGCGTAAAATCCTCCTCCACATTGAATTCGTATACCAATTTGTCGCCCTCCTCTTCACCTACTTCTCCCTCGCGAACTTTTACCTCACCTTCTACTTCATCGCCGGCTCTCTTGCAGATCCCAAACTCGATCCCTTCGGGCACAACATGGGCAAATACATCTTCGCTATTCTACGGTACACCTGTGTATTGCTCATCTGCATGCAGTTCATCCTCTCAATGGGCAACCGACCACAAGGTGCCAAAAAGATGTTCTTGAGTTCAATGATCGTCTACTGTCTCATCATGGCCTACACGACCTTCGCCAGCATCTACATCGTGATCGTGCAACTCAAAAACCCGAAATCGCCCAAAACAATCGGCAACAACGTCTTCACCAACCTGATCGTCAGCACAGCCACGACCATCGGCCTGTACTTCCTCATGAGCTTCCTGTACCTAGACCCGTGGCACATGTTCACCAGCTCGGCGCAGTACTTCGCGCTGCTGCCCAGCTACATCTGCACGCTGCAGGTGTACGCGTTCTGCAATGCGCACGACGTGACGTGGGGTACCAAGGGCGACAACGTCTCGATGACGGATCTGGGCTCGGCGCGCGGGAAGAGCGGCGGCAATGTCGTCGAGCTCGAGATGCCGTCGGAGCAGCTGGACATCGACTCCGGGTATGACGAGGCGCTGCGGAACCTGCGCGACCGCATCGAGGTCCCCAAGCCGGTTGTGAGCGAGGCGCAGGCGCAGGAGGACTACTACAGAGCTGTGCGGACGTACATGGTTGTTACCTGGATGGTAGCGAATGCGATCTTGGCTATGACGGTTAGCGAGGCGTACTCTGGTTCGGATGTCAACAGCAATTTCTATTTGAAGTTTATCCTGTGGGCTGTCGCTGCTTTGGCGCTGTTCAGAGCTATTGGGAGCAGTGCCTTTGGCGTCATCAACATCATTCATTCGGTTGCGGAAGGGCGGCTGAAGTGGGGGGACCGTATGAAGGAGAAGACAGGGCTCGGTGGTGGGCGAGGCAGGAGATGGGGGAGGGGTGGTGGGGGCAGTTGGTGGAGCGGTAGTTGGGTTGGGAGTAAGTTAAGTAGTTTTACGCCGAGCAGTTTGGGGAGTACGTTGGGGAGGTGAAGGGAAGGTTTTTACTTTCTGGGGTGATTTAGGTGTTTATAATGGTTGGCACATGGAGCTACTGTCGGAGAATGAGGGATGAGATCAGAGATCCATGGATTTTCATGTTGTATAATATTTTAAGTTGGCTGCTTTTCGGGTCTCGTTCACATGAGCAAAAGGCTTGTGGCAGCTCTAGAGTTCTCGGAGCGGCTTACTGCTCGGGACTTTTCCGCATGAAGATGCGCGAGTCGAATCCATATTTCTTGCTAAGTTTTAGACATGTCACTCACGATGCTACTTGCTCTAAATAAAATTGATGTGGAAGGTGTATCTGAGTGGGAAATATAATATTAAAATTCCTTTGACTTTTCATTAGCAATTCTCCAGGTGTTTATCAGCTTGGAATGCGCTTCCAGGCTAGAATTGGCATCTGAAAACAGACTTGAAAACAAACAATTCCAGGTTTCACTACGTGACGGGCTGAACATGCCAAACCCTGGAGGTCGGCGTGGTGCAGGTTGGTCTTACCACGCTAAAAGGTGGGCCCACCATAAGCACTAATGCACAGCCCTCTGCGCAGACGAGGTAAACGCGCCCTCACTGCAATTTTAGCGTGGGCGAGGTGCTCGGTATTTTGCGCCAAGCCGCTATCCCAATCCGTGCCTTTGTTTACATCCAAACGCTGTCCATCGCTCCCATCAACCTCGAAAACAGCAACCCCCGCCGCAACCTGCAATCGAGCACACCGTACACCATGGCTCCGCGCGCCGCTCCCAATAAAGTATCCTATGCAGTCGACTCAGCGTCCGAGGACGAATTCCAGGAAAACGACGTCGAAATGATGCCCACTCCGGACTCAGGCGTCGAAAACCGCGCACCGGGCTTGAAAGGCAAAGGGAAAGGGGCAAAAGGTGGTGCTGGCTCTGCTATGGCGAAAGTCGCGAAAACGAAAGTTGCAGCGCGTCGAGCGAGTGGGGCGAGTGTATTAGGTGCGAAAAAGGCGGCTGTTGCAAAGAAGACGGTGGGGAGGAGGAAGGCGCTTGCTGAGAAGCCGAACATGAGCGATACAGAGGAGGTGGATGTTTTCGAGGGTGAAGAGCAGGCTGAGGAAGCGGAGCCGGTGAAGGAATTGAAGGGTGCGAAGAGAGGCAGACCGCGGAAGTTTATAGAAGAAGAGAGTTTGGCTGAAATGCCAAAACCAAAGAGGACAGCGAAGGCCAGTGCGGCTGCGAAGAGCACGAAGGCTGCACCGAAAGCGGCTGCGAAGACTGCGAAAGCGATCAAACGGCTCCCGTCGGCTGAGCCCCAGAAGATCATTCCTGAGACGCAGCCGTCGCCTGACCCTATGGATATCGAGGAGCATATCGAGGAGCATGCCGAAGAGCATGTCGAGGAGTCAATTGAAATCGCCGAAGTGCCAGACGCAATGCCACCACCTCCGCGACCAGCTGCGCGACAAGGTAGTAATGCACGATCATCATCCAAACAACTCCAACCACACAGAAGGGCTGGGAGTACTTCGGATACAGAACGAGGCGGCGGTGATCCAACATTACGCCGTAGACTTGGCGAGATGACGAAGAAGCTCGAGAATATCAATCTCAAATACCAGAACGTACGAGAAGTGGGCATACAAGAAAAGGAATCGAATTTTGACCGGCTAAAGCGAGCGACCGATGAGAGGGAAAAAGGTATTTTCCCTACCTGTTCATTAATGTGCATGCCCATCTAACTCTGAGCATTTAGCCCAAGATGATTTCATACAATCCTTGAAACAACAAATCGCCTCCCTACAATCCGCATCCTCAGAAACATCCTCTCTCCGCGATCAACTTTCAGCGCTAAAAGATTCGAATGCGCGCCTCGTCGCCGAGAACAAGACATTAACAGCCTCATTAACTTCCGCCCAAAGCGAAAATAAGATACTCTCCACAAAACTGGCAGCGGCCCGCTCTTCACAACCACCGGAATCCAAGACTGTGCCCGGTAGCGCGGTCAAGCAACGAAGTGTTGTTTTACCTGGCAGCGCGGAAGCGGCCAAGGAGACACAAATCCGACAGCTCAAAGAAGACCTGTACAGCGACCTGACGGGTCTAATCGTACGAGGGGTAAAGCGGGGTGACAGTGAGGATGTCTACGACTGTATCCAGACGGGACGGAACGGTAGTAAGTGCCCTGGAAATTTCCCAATTTTGATCTTGCATTTAACAATCATATTAGCTCTCCATTTCCATCTCGCGGTATCTTCCCCAGACCCCGAGAAGCCTGCGTATGAGGACGCAGAATTCGCCTACACGCCTCTTCTTGACGAGAACAGGGATAAAGATCTCCTAGAAATTCTACCGGATTATCTTACAGAAGAGATCTGCTTCCGAAGAAGTCATGCTGCAAAGTTCTATGCAAAGGTTGTAGATTGTATGACCAAGAGAATTGTAGAAGAAGAGGATTAAGTAATCATATGGCGTATCGAGCTGGGCTGGGGTTGTGAGCTTGGGATTAGTGGATTGGGTTAATCTGGGAGTGAGACAGTGGTTCAGAGGGGTATTTTTGTTATCTGTTAGCAGAGCGAAGGCCTTTGGGTGGCCTAGATGCTTCATGTACCTGGAATGACTTTAGATTTCTTGCTTTGGGACGCGGGTGGTTGGGTCACCTCTCCTGCTACCAATTCCTCCGCATGTTATTATGAGCATACCTATTGCGAATTTCTGTTATACTTCAAGGCTTTCGGAATGAATGGCATTTCTTTAAAATTCAAACCAAGTGATAGAAGGGTAATATGGATGTGGCTGTTGGTACAATTGGCGCTGTATCTACAGGTTTTACAACTCTCCCAACTCGGACGTGGGCTGTATCTGCCTGTCCATCACGCCTCTAAGAGCCTCCCCTACTCGGCATAGGCTGGTATCCCAACCCTGAACGGCTTCCTCCTTGATTGGACATAGGATTTAGTGCTTCGCTTTCTTCTCTTCTGATTCGGCCTGCTTTAAGAAATCTCTGCGCTGATATCAGCCTCCGTCCTTCACTCGGCTTATCATAACCGGCCTCCACCGCCATCGCGGATGTTGGTGCCTTCATAGGGGATAAACGTACTGTATGAATTTTTCCTCGTCCTTGCTCGTTGCATTAATGGGAGGGCCCTGCTGAGCAGACTTCTTAGATCCACCCATAGCGGCCCAGCTGCCGACGAACATCGTGCCGAGGGTAGCCATTGCGAGCTAGGAAGGACATTGTATTAGCCTTGACCGGAAAAAAATCACAATTATCGACACATAGCTACGAAAATCTTGCGTTTCCATGATATCGCTCAAATCGCACAACACTAGGTTAAAAGGAAGTTCCGGTGATGCGGAAGTTTTAAGGGAGCTTAAGGACACTCACAACATGTGATCCGACCTTGCGGCCTGCGATCTCGTACATGACGACCATCTTGGTGGTATATAAGGAGTTGAGAGGTAAGAGGAATAGGTTGGAGGAGGCAATTGGCTTCTGAGTACCGTGACAGTGATGGAGCTTCGGATGTTGTTGGAGTTGAAGATTTAGCTTAGCTAAGGCTGCATCCACCAGCCACAGACTTCCTGCGCCACACCCCCGCTGTGTGCTATCCGAGGAAGCTATGTACCTAACTGCTAGACAAAAGCAGTGGAGGCAGCAGCACCACTAGCAAAGATCGGTCCAAGATCCAAACACGAATGGGACGAGGAAACAACAGAAGCAATTAACGAATCCAAAACGTGGAAGAGACGCTTCGGAGCTACTAGAGACCCTAACGACTTCATGGAACTACAGCTCGCAAATGGGAGAAAGAAGGACGACTCTCCTTTCCTGTCGCAAAGCAGAAAGGAAATGTTATATTAATAAAAATTCCAGCTCCTCTAGAAGTGGGTGTGCTCTGCATTCTTATTTATATACTCTATAAGCTAGTCTACTACTTTATCATCTATAACAGCTCAAAAAGCTATAGGGTGGAAGATTTTGCTGCCTATATTTGTGTGCATTATACATCGAGAGAGGCTTAAAAGGGCAGTAGTTAGGGCTTTAGAGGAGGCTTTTTCATAATCCGACCTTCAGAATTAGGATGTTTAGTAGGCTATATAAGATTTATGTTGTTGGGTAAGTAGTTACGCACCATGTTAGTGGTTGATTTAATTAAGGAAATTATCTATTCCCATTTCTATGCGAGTTTATTAGAGTTGATAGACGGCCCCACCAACTCGTGCACGAGGTGCACAATGTTCAAAGCCCGGAGGTGGCAATATTCTACTTTAGGAAATCCACCAGCCTAAAAATGGAGGCGGTCTACTAGGGCGAGCAAGACTTATGGACCGAGCAAAACCCCGCGGGTCATGTTAGGAATTAATAAAATAAAAACCTAGCTGCTAGGGTCCACTAACGTCGACTTCCCTACGCTGTCGGGACTCTTGCTGTCCGAAGCTTTATTTCAGTCTACTACTCCTCCAACCCTCACCGTGAGTTACTGGCATATCGACATCCACAATGGCAAAAGGCAGCAACGGCAATGTCACTAACGACATTCCCCATGAGCGAGAAGGTCAACACCCGGATTTCAGCGAACCGCCGGCTAGGAAGAAGCTACCCAAAGAGCTACAGGATACACTAGATAATGAGGAGAAGCTATGGGCGGCTCTTTATGAGGGAAAGTAAGTGCACAGTCAATTCGTGCAGCTTTCTCTCCGTCGCGTGCTTCCCTATCTTCACAAAAGCCGGATCATATGGATCCTCAGAATACCTATCTATCTTCCACTTCAAACCCTTTTTAGCGCTCGCCTCACTTCCCAATTGCTATAACCGCATGAGAAATGTACGACCCACCCTAACGCAACCACAGAACTGGCGAATCCACAGACACCTCCCTCCGGTACGCCGCCTACACCTCCCGCATCCGCACCATCCTCCTCTCCACGCATCGCTACGTCGCCTACACCTCCGACATCGGCGAGTCCTTCCGCCCTGCCGCGCACCCGTATCTCGTAAAGGGCGCCTACGCCATCTCGTGGACCTACCTGGCCGGCGACGTCGGATACGAGGGCTACAAAGCGTATCTACGCAACCAGCGCATCCTGCACCCAGAGAAGAGCGGCGAGGGCGAGAGCGCCACGAGCAGCGACAAGCATGCGCCGGTCATGGACTCGTCGAGGAAGCTCGGGGCCGGGTTGGCGGGGGGCGAGGCGGGGTCGTCGCTAGCAGAGGGTGAGGTTGTGCCCAGGAGGATACCGGCGATTGAGGATTATAGGGCTGTGATGGCGCAGCGGGCCGTGTTTCAGGGGATTGCGAGTATGGGGCTGCCGGCGTTCACGATTCACAGTATTGTGAAGTATTCGGGGAAGGCGTTGAAGGATGCGAAGAATAAGACTATAAGGACGTATGGGCCTATCGGGGTTAGTGGCCATTCAGTCTTGCTGAGAACTATATATCTCCAGCATGAATGCGTTTGATTCAGATTTGATTTGGATGTAGCTGACCCGTGTGGTATCCTAGCTCGGTCTAGCAGCCGTTCCGTTCCTCCCTTATATATTCGACAAGCCAGTTGAAGAAGCTGTTGAGTGGACATTCCACAAAGCGTTCGAGACCTTTGGAGGACCGGAAGCTGTGAAGAGTTAGCTAGCCACAAGTAATAAGGCGCTGCGGCATGCTGAGTCAAGGGCTGGCGCTTCTAAAGAGAAAGGGCTGTATGCAACTGCTAGGATAATGGTATTTATAGAAAGAAGAGATTATGTATCTTTAGGAGGTTGGGATTAAGGGATTTTGCTTGGTATGTAAGAGGCGTGAAAGATGCAGGAAGAACCTTGGGGCATAAAATAGCGCAAAAAGGAGCGTGAGCCACCCCCACTCCTATCACCAGGTTGAGACTGCTTTTCTTAGCAGGGTTTCGGGTTTGCTCGAATGATGTATAATATATAAAGAATCTACCGATCCTTACCGTATTCTGTTCCTTCCTTGATATCTGATCATCTGTGCTTCTCCGACCCACATCAGAAGCATATATAGATTGCTTTTTGCAATGGCAGAAGCCTCTGTCTAGTTTGGTTCCAAGAAGCATGGCACAAATGGCCCTGAGAGAATTGAATACACTCTTCATCTATTCGCGAGTAGCTATATCAATGTACACGCAGAACAGCAAGACTAGGTGGATCGTTCCTCCAACATGTTGCTCTAAACACTCCCTATCTCCCGGATTGAATGTCTCTAGATGATGTGTGTTAATTGTTACCCCGAGGCAACGATTCCTAGACTGTTGGATTCTCCTCAGGAGTCACATGAAAAGTAGTACGGGGTTGGGATTGTCACGCTATGGTTGTACTCGAAGACACTTGAAGATACTCAAAATGGTCGGTGACGTGCACGGTTACGGCTTGCAAATATCTCGACACTTCCACCACACATTCGCAGTCGTATACTCAAAATTGGAAGTAGTTTTGTTCATCTGCTTGAAAAACACCCCCCACATGAGTAAGTGGATACGCCAATAAAGGGCATTCAGCAGGAGCAGTACCAGTCTCGAATCAGTGTGGAGCAACATCTGCAATCCAGGCCAGCAATATCAGAGTACGTCTCCGCCACTTTCTGTAGAACCTTAGATGTTATAATATAAAATGGCACATTTCATAATCAGACATCACTTTATAAAAGAGGCTGCAAAAATTAGATAAACATTTCTTTGTTTCCCAAGTCGACTATGTACGCGAACATCCTCTCAGCACTTAGTACCACAACCACAACACAACCTCAACTCCTCATCCCCTATAACAAAGGTCTAGCTTGTTCCTCATCAAGCCATAGACAGGTATCTAAGAAGTGAAATAGAGCAGACTAAAAAGGAAACTACAAGTGCTTATGAAAGGTAGACAGAGTTCTGAGTGAGAGTTTGGAAAGAAAAGAGAAATGTTTGGATGAGACAGTCGAAAGACTGTGTGGGTTGTGGCTAGTTTCTAGATACAGTTAGAAAAAACCAACGCCGTGAGTAGGTCCACGTGAGGGTCGGGAAGAAACAGCAAAGATGTGTAGGATACTCAGGGCTAGCGGAGCGCGCCTTGGTCCCTGTGCCTTTGTGCCCCCAGAACTAAAAGATACATTGGCCCTCATCCTGCCCCATTCAGCAAATATAATACAGTACACATAAACTCATGCAGTGGGCACGATCTAGCCGTTTCCATCCAGAAAAATGCATTTTGAGCTGGTCTCAATTCCAGCCGAGCGAGTTCTCTGCCATTACGGGCGCTGAAATTTGCGCTGTTCGCACGCTGCGTCCGTTACTGCTACCGCTTCCTCTGCTGTCGCGTCCGCCAGGTGTCGATCGCCCGGGACCACGACCTCCAGACATCCAGGCGGCGCCAATCATCGAGCCGCCGCTGCCGTGACGACTGTTGCTAAGAACAGAAGGGGTGCGTCGGTGTGCCATTCTTTTATTGCGGTACCTTCGAGCAACGAAGAACATTGCGGCACCGTATGCAAATGCGCCACCAATGGCTGCCATAGCAATACCAGCGCTAGTAGCATTGACAGGTTGGCTTGCGCCGGCACCACCACCCATTGGACCACCATCTCCATAACCAGATGTCGCAGAAGATGAGGGGTTTCCTGATGCAGTAGGGTTACCATCTACAGGAAGAGAACCAGCCAACAGAGGAATCGCGGGATTGATCAAAGAAGTCAGGGCGTTGACCGTAGCATTCTTGTTGTGCCAGAGGAGATCTGGAGGATTTGTCATCTGAGGCAACAGCTTGGCATATTGATCTACTGGAATATAGAACAAGGCCAAAGTTGTAATAAACCCTAGGGATCGCGTGGTGTCATATGGCTTCAGTGTGTTCATTGTTACCTGATCCAGAGTGATGTTCAGACCATCTGCAATTGCAATTGGTAAATAATAGAAGATCTGGTTTGCTGCATCTGATTGAAGGACGAAAGCATAATTAAGCCCCCATTTGAAGCCAACCTGGCACAAGGTGGTATTTGGTGGTTGAGCTGGCACGACTCCGTCTGGGGGTCGAATAATTTTCGGCAGACTGGATGGAATTCCACTCATCATGGAAGTTGGAACTGCAATCGTCGAGGGTTCTTGGTTGATACTCGTGGGCACTTGCACTGAGCTTTCGCTGTTGGTCCCAGTAGGTTGAATTGTGTGCGGTGCCGTGGATGGTGTGTACACAAATGGTATTTCCACACTGGTAGATGTTGGCGAGCTTGGCACACTGGTTGGAACGGCGGGGGGAACGCTTGATGTGATTGGTACCGCGGAAACACCGCTCGTGCCATTGGTTGGGCTTGGAGAAACTGAACTTTCAAGTGATGACAGAAGGCTCGAAAGCTCAGACGCTAGTGGCGCACTAGTCGAGGTCGAAACAAGGCTGGTAGGCGCTGATGAGGGCAGCACGGACGACCCAGTTATTGAGCTCAACGAAGGAGTAGAAATTGGAAGTGTACTGGATATGCCCGTAGAGATTGGACTAATGCTCGAGACGCCGGAGCCAATAGAAGCGATAACGGATGAGATATCCGAGCTGGGTGCGGTGACGATACTCTGAGTTGGGGTTGACACAATTGATGGAATGACCGATATAGTGGATGCTCCGGCACTCGACAGAATACTAGAAAGCGGAATTGAGATCCCGGAGTCGGTAGCGGACACAATGAGGCTGGATACGTCAGATGGGACAGGAGTGACAACGGAGACAACACTTGAGACGGCGCTTGGCACAACTGATGGAATGACCGGTACAGGGGATACTTCCGCGCTTGACAGAATACTAGAAAGCGGAACCGGGATCCTAGAATCGGTAGCGGACGCAATGAGGCTGGATACGTCAGATGGGACAGGGGTGACAACGGAGACAACACTTGAGACGGCGCTTGGCACAATTGATGGAATGACCGGTACATGGGATGCTTCCGCGCTTGACAGAATACTAGAAAGCGGAATTGGGATCCTGGAATCGGTAGCGGACGCAATGAGGCTGGATACATCAGATGGGACAGGGATGACAACGGAGACACTTGAGACAGCACTTGGCACAATTGGAACTGAGGTAGGCAAGTCAGAGGCAACTGAAGACACCAAACCGCCCACGTTTGATGTAGCCACAGAATCCAAACTTCCTACACCAGATGTGACCACAGTAACTAAACTGGACACGTCCGAAACCAGTGATGAAAGAATACTTGGCAAAGGTAGGACCGCTGTTGGAGTAACATCTGGCGTCGAAATTGGCGGTGGCGCTGTGTCGCTTACACCCGTTCCTGTTCCAGCCACACCTGAAGTTGGAAGGAGTCCGCTTGGGGTAATGATTGAGTTGTCGGTAACAGTCGGAAGAGAAGCGAGTACAGATGAAAGATCTGGCACCAGGGATGAGACTAATGGGATAACCAGCTGAGAGTCTGTACTTGTCGGTACGCCCGGGACATCAGACGTAGCTGTAACGTCAGGAGCTGAAATGGCCGTGGTAAGCCCAACTATAATTCCTGTCGGAGCTGAGGTAACAGGGATTAATGGAACATCAACCGTGCTGGTAGGAAGGACAACGCTCGATGGAAGACCTCCTGTTGAGTCTACAGAAACAGACGATTGCGCCGCGGCGTCGGGAGTGCTCGAGGGTAGAATGGCCAAGGGCAGTCCAGTAGAACCAACTGATGGATCTGACACTACGGAAGAAGTTGGCAGAACAATTGACGACGGAACAAGGTTGGTGGAGCCAACTGATATAGCCGGAAGGCCACCAGTAGAACTCAGCCCAGCATCTACCGTTGGCGTTGGTAGAACAATAGATGATGGAAGACTGCCAGTTGAGCCAGCCCTAGTATCTGCAGTTGAGATTGGCAAACTTACGCTTGGCAGAAGTGTGAGCTGAGCCGTGTCGCTTGAAGTTGCGGGGATAATAACCAGAGGAAGGCCTGTACTTGATCCGTCCAAGGATGAGCTTGGTAAAACGATTGAGGCTGGTAAGCCAGCGGTTGAACCGACAACAGGTATCGAGCTTGAAGTCGCGGGAATAGCCAGAAGACCTGCACCTGATCCGTCCGAGGATGAGCTTGGTAAAACGATTGAAGATGGTAAGCCAGCGGTTGAACCGACAACAGGTATCGAGCTTGAAGTTGCAGGAATAATAACCAGAGGAAGGCCTGTACTTGATCCGTCCGAGGATGAGCTCGGCGAAACGATTGAAGATGGTAGGCCAGCGGTTGAACCAACAACAGGTATCGAGCTTGAAGTTGCAGGGATAATAACCAGAGGAAGGCCTGCACTTGATCCATCCGAGGATGAGCTTGGCAAAACGATTGAAGATGGTAAGCCAGCGGTTGAACCGACAACAGGTATCGAGCTTGAAGTTGCAGGAATAATAACCAGAGGAAGGCTTGTACTTGATCCGTCCGAGGATGAGCTCGGCGAAACGATTGAAGATGGTAAGCCGGCGGTTGAACCAACAACAGGTATCGAGCTTGAAGTTGCGTGAATAACTAGAGGAAGGCCTGTACTTGATCCGACCGAGGATGAGCTTGGCAAAACGATTGAAGATGTTAAGCCATTGGTTGAACCGACAGTAGGTATCGAGGTTGTCGGTATAATACTCGATGGCAGTCCCGCTGTTCCAACACTGGCAGTGCTAGAAGTATGGCTTGATGATAGGGGAATCGGCGGAGGGGGAGTGTAGATAGAACTTGTCGAACTCGATGCAGCAGATGACGAACTGGACCAGGAGGTAGAGTTCGCTGGTACAGGTATTTCCGTAACAATCACTTCTGTTACAATCGTCGTCGTAACTTCGGAACCAGTCGCTGAAGTAGATGGGGATGCGTTGCTTATGAGACTGTCAATAAACGACTGCAGGTCCTCTGACGTCTGTCTAGACCTCAATTCTGGGGAATCGGACGAAGTAGGGTCGACGGTTGATGCTGGCACAGTGCTGTTTGTCACTATTTGACGCTTGACATGACGGGGAAAGTAGTATCTCGGCTTCCCATCTGTCTGCCGAGGAGCAGGCATAGCCTCCGCGGTTGTTAATAGTGGCCCAGATATAGACGCCAGCGCCAAGGCCGCTGCCCATATTGTAGTAGAGCTCCGCATGATAAGCGATTATTTTCAATCAATTTACTTAGAAGGTTCGGGTGTAATATTTTCGGGGTTTCTCGAGGTACTTCGAGAGGATGTATCTTAAAGACGTTAGAAAGAGATTATAGATGGGAGGAAGATCCACCAACTGTCAGGGCCTGGACATAAACGAGTGTACTTGACGAATCAAGGAAAACGAGCGAATCTAAGATAGCGCATTAGCTTCCCTCTTATAATAAGGTATCTAACCAGAGTAGATGCTATGTTTCTACGCTAGGGAGATGCGCAAGATTCTCAGGGAACAAACTCACTAGGCTGACAACGCAGCTATCTAAGAATGAACTAATACTCCAGGCGGAGATGGTGACTTTGGATATACGGACAAGGGCTTAGGTGGAGAGCTACACCATCATCCCCCGCGTCTTCTTAGAGTGTTGGTTTGAGATATTGAATTCGGTTGGTGAATAGTTGTCAGGGAGAGTTGTCAAGACAGGAAAGTCAAACCCGAATTATCCTTTGACACCAGTCTAATCCTCAGGTATCAACCTACGACAATAGAACGAGTCGCTAAGTCGAGATGTGGCTTTCAAAACAAAGAACTTTCCGACACAGCACGTTACCCAACTTCACCGAACAAAAAAGTCGAGGCGGTATTCCCAAAACCCAGAGAAAACTTTCCAGTTCTGCAGTCACAGGTTTTCCTTCAGGAGTCCAGGCCTTGTCTATTAATCCAGTGAATCGCTTGAAGAAATTGGCTTGCCTCGACCGACGGTTGCTTCAGAGCGCAGCAGTGGAAGTCCGAGATGTTTCAAAGCGACAAAACGAGCGACGTTGGAGTCAAGGAGCGTGAGATATGGATTATGCGCGGGTGAATTAGATGCAGGAAGAACAGTCTGTCAAATGAGCGGTGGTGATTCACTAGGAATCGTTTGCGAAAGGAGCGTGGCCGGAATGGCGTTGGTGTTTGAATTGTCTAAAGGGTAGCGCGAAGAGGGACTGCGACGGCGGTCTGCTCGCACTGCGATGGAGTTATCTGCAGTACTACGATCCGGTCGGGAATTGTCGAGGGTGCGGAGGGGAGAGAGAGGGACGCGGATGTGCGAGGCGAAGATGAGATGGGTGAAAGAAGGAGGTGAGATGAGGCCGACAACGACCAGCGAAGGACCGGGCGCCCAAGCGGGATGGTTTAGCTAGCACAAAGTCGCTAACTCCCTGCAGGCGGTACCTTACAAGGCCTTGGAGCAGAACACCCTCACAAAATCGAAGCCATTAATCCGAGCATAAAGACGCACAAATCGAGCGTGAGCCTGTGCGGAGCCTGGGCCGGGGCAATTCAATAGCGCAACGGGCAACTCGAAATAGGACGGGCGGCCAGTATGATTGCTGCAACACTTGCGGGCAGCTGGCGCGTAAGCGGTGGATTTGCAGAGGACGGTCAGGCACGAGGAGATCTGAGGGCGCAGAAGAGCAGATCGAGGGTCTTGTGCTTTTTGTCACGACGGGCCCAAGCAGCTGGTTCTTTCTCGTCTGCTATGTTGCTCGCAGCGGTGCGGACTCAAGGGAATACCATGTTGCGCAGAGGCAGCACACAAAAAGGTTGAGTGATTGATGAAGAGCATGGGTAGATGAGCAAACCAGCATCAGGTCTGTCAGGGCTGCGCCTCATTCTCGGACAATTCAACCGCACGCCCACTCACAGCGTGCGACGTGCAGACGGCCGCTGCGATGCCTGCCAGGGTGCTGCTGAGGGGCCCTGGACTTGTGCAATTTGGGCGCCGTTTCGCAATTTCCATGGGGAGCCATCTTTCATCTCGGCCCATTGCAACGTGCTAGAAGCCACAACAATTATCCATCCACTTGCATAATCCTCCCCGTCAGGTGCCCGTTTGTCCTGCCCTTCAGCCGTCGTCCTGCCACGCCCGCCTTCAGAGCAAAAGTCGCACGCAGCGCCTTCTTATGCTCTCCAGCGCGTCGCTGTTGCTTACCGTTGTTGGCGCGCCTCGCACTCCGTCTTACGACTTCACCTGCAAGGCTTTTATTGATGGATGCAGCCACTCCCTTAGCCGTCTCGCAGTGTCACGCGTGGCAGATTCTGCGCCCAAATCCGTGCAAGCTCGGCTTCTGTACTGGTTTGGTTCCTGAGGCATTCTGCGGGCCTGGACTAACACGGACCTTTCCTGACATCTCTGTCCATTTCAATCTCTTCCTCCGCTGCACCTTGGTATCGAATTCCTGTCGCCATATCGAGTTTCCTGATTTTGGTCGTCTTTCCAAGGCTGCCAAACTTCGAGAGTTTCGATCGGCCTCGTTCGGTTCTCCACAGAAGACATACGCAACGCGTTCATGCTGCCAGGCTGTGCCGCTAGATGGCTCCAAGCCCTAAGCATCTCGCTCCTTTTTTAGCTCTCCGCAAACGCCAGTGCACCACAATCATCTCATCAACCTCATTAGGAACCCCGGACATTACCTTTATTCGGCTGCCGAAAAGCTTCAATTTCTCCTAGCGACTTTCCTTTTCACTCGTTTCACCCTCTTCTTTTGGGAGCTTTGACAGCATCCTTTTTCTCTTCATGTTTCATCTTATCATTTTAAGCATAGCTTTGGCTGCATCTGGAAGCCTCGCCTCAGAAATGTACCGCTTTTCCCTAGACACGAGACGATCCCTACCAGGTGTTTGGGACCCTGGAGAACAAGCACCCTTTCCTCGCTTGATCACGCAAATTCATGCGTTTAGGGAAGCACTCAAGTCCTCATCCTTGCCCATGTTGATTCAATTGCCAAGTTCCGACCTAAGAAACATCCATTTGGAATAGGTCGTGCAAGGAAAACTTCACAAGAAGAAAGACGGCTTGCCTCAACCACTTCGGTACGACCTGGCTCAAACTTTGAATTCGCCATAACCACCAGAAGTAGTTAGAATATTTGATAACCGGACGGCCTCTTGAGCAAGTCTCTTCTCTGCGACATAAGCCTGAACTCATGAAACCTGGTCTTTAACCAGAGCTACCGTACTCCTGATGAAACCATTGCCTTTCTGTACGTTGGTAACTCCATCCTATGTCTCCATGTTGCTGCACCATTTTAACCGGTCGAGCTTTATGGCACACATTCAAACATCGCTTCAAGGTCACAAGGTGTCACATGAGACTATTGACCTTATTTCTAAAATTAAAGAACCAAGATGCTCATTCGGATTATTCTGCGATCCGTAATCTGTTGCTCTAGACATTCAATACCTGCTGGACCTGAGAACTCACAGTTACTGCTTATAGGGCAAAGAAGCTCTCCTGAAGTAAGAAAGAAGAAAGTATGCAAGGCTGCTGTTATATAAAATTACGAAAATACTGTGGGTGGTTTCTTGCGATATAGCCATATCGAAAATGGTATCCAGTTTAGAAGCACAGACTCATCAAGATTAGCGTTCCAACTACGATCAAAGTTAAATACACTTGAAAGAATTGCTCATTACATCACCCAAACGTACTCCTTAGGTCACGCTCTCGCCAAATTCTTATCACATTTAGTTGGCCCAAGATTGCAACTATGTAAACGTAGATCTAGATTGGTCATCACGATGATTTCTTGGCACCGGCCCCTCACATCGTTCACTCCTTCATCTACGCCTCCTCCACTGCTTTGCTTTGCCGCTATACGCTGCAACCGGCTAATACACGCAAGCACCTCTTCCAGACTCTGCACGATTGCATCATAGCAGTTCTCAATAGCCAAGCCTAGACGCTTACTCCGCAACTGACGCGTTTCTGCGTTCCTTCTCGTACGGCACCCCACAGTTGGCAGCCTCTTACCTGCAGTATGAGATCTCTCTCTCTTGATTTGACAATATTGTACACGTGGATTGTTTCGACATCCCGTTGCGAATTTCAGGCGTACTAGGAAAGTGGTTGTAATCCTTCGCAGTCATCATTAGATAGAATAACTAGTACACGAAACTTAAGCCCCATAGTAGCACCAGGCCCTCGGGGCAATTCAACCCGTTATCATTCTCAAAAGGATTATTTGCGTCATCTCTTTACATCCTGAGGGCATAATTCGTCTCTTATCCCTCAAGTAATCCCGCACGTACGTTTCTCTGCGCTAGTTCAGTAGCTCAACACCCTTTAGAATCATATCTTGCAGCAACACCGTATTCAGAGTATGCATCTGTTGTCAATACCGGCCCCATTATGCCGTGACCCAACATTCCGAAGTATACCTTGATGCCAGATACGCTACTCACCATTCCATAGACTGACTTGGCACTCAGGGCTGCAGGAGCTGAAGCGTCTCAAACGCGCGGCCTAAGAGCATTTTCACAGTCCCTCAACGAACTCTGTGGGGCACTTCCGTCGCCTCAGCAATTAAAAGAATCGCACCAAAGGACGGTGGGGACTATGCTCGTTTAGTGTAGATGAAGACGCGCAAAAGTCTCAGGTATTTTCTGCATCATAGAATCTAGCTCCCGATTTCATGTTCTATTCGTAATCTATGTCCAGGTGCGCTACCTCTTTGGGTTTAGTGGGGTTCTGACACCCGTTTTTGGGTATCGTTCTCTCGCTTAGTTAACCGCCGTTTTTAACGACTATAAAATGCTGTTACTTTTACTGCCCTCTCTACCAACTCTTTCTCTTTTAAATTCCACTTTTACCTTTATTATTATTATTATTAATTCATTGCTTAACGTCTAATACGGATCCTAGCTCGACCCACGCAGACTACTCCGTATATATAGGAGAAAAGTAATATTAATAGGAAAAAACCCCTTGTATATTTAGGAGAGAAAGGCCCCATCCCATGCCATTGAGGCGTGTGCGCGAACACCAAAACATCAATACGCGTCTCCGCCGTAGTGTCTATATAGCTTTATATATTAATTAAACCACTATAATGGGCCGTAAACTTACTTCTAATAATACAGACCTTGTTAAATCTAATTATTCCAAAGCATAAGAAAGCCAAAATTCTACCACCCGAGCCCTAGCTACTGCCCGATTTTAAACCATTTCCTATTAACTCTCCGTATACTAATGGCGCACCAAATAATCTACTACACGCTAATCCTACCAATCCTCTTACATAATTTAGGCTTATATAGACGGACGACTTACTTAAAGAGCTTACCGCATATACGAACAAGTATATAAGGCTTTACCCTTACCAAGAATATAAGGATAAAAGTAAGAGGATTATAAGGCCTTAAAAATAGAAGCCTACCTCTTTAAGGGAGCTTCTTATATTCTTAGCAGTAATAATTTATATAGGCCTATTACTAAAAAGAGATATTAAGGAATACTAGACAGCCTCCTATAAAAAAGGATTTAACTATTTTATAGTAAGGGAGAATATAAGTAAAGATCGGTAGTAGTAGATTAATCTAAAGCTTTATATATTAACACTAAAGCTTCTTAGTAACGAGATAAAGGAGTCTCCTTTTAATGAGATTGCTGTCACGGCACTGTCCTGACGCATACTGTCTCGCACTGTCTCGTACTGTCTCGCACTGTTTCCTACTGTTGGCTGGCCCACCACTAGCGCCTTGGCGGCTGCCCCTACTATTTATATACGATACCCCCTTTCACCTCCTTCTCCTCTTCATACCACAATGTAGTTATTTAGCCTACTTGCATTACAGCACTGTGACAGTTTGTGGTATCTCTAATTGCGCCCCGTCGCGACCTTTGTTTTTTCCCTCTTCCTAAGTATACTGTCTCCGTTTTCCCAGTGTAATCGCGACCCGGCGCGACCGACAACATCGTACCACAGTCCCAGATAATCTTAGTATAATCTTAAACAATCTTAGTATAGTTATAGATAATCTTAGCATCACAGCCAGCCTCACAGATTTCAATTACCTTACCTAGATCCCTCGAAATGGGCGACCACAATATAAATAATACCCCGTCGACGAACCTACGCGAAGCGCTCG
>Ga0307515_10003891_pt1 | contig 31169 bp, 21 predicted proteins | sample 17_EM_MG_FD_194513 | JGI IMG/M metagenome (GOLD analysis project Ga0307515, IMG submission 194513) | Populus trichocarpa ectomycorrhiza microbial communities from riparian zone in the Pacific Northwest, United States - 17_EM | ecosystem: Host-associated > Plants > Roots > Unclassified | place...
ATAAATAAAAGCTAAGGGATGGCAGTAACAAATATGAAAAACATTCTGCTCTTTGTTCTTTGTTGCAAGTTCTTTGTTCTTTGTTTTTCTGGTTATCATCAACATTCAGTTCTTTATATACCTATTATCAACAACATTTAGTGCATCACAACATGGAATTGTTGTCCCTTGCTCTGCTGGGAACTCAGGACTAAAAGTTCAAAGAAATACAAATTTCTTACTTTATAAGGTTGTGAACAAAGATGGTGACGCAGAACAAGATGCTGCTGGATCATGATCTCGTTCACAAAGATGAAGATTGTTGATATCGTTCAACAAGACGAAGAGTAGCTTCAAAATTTAACAATAATTTTGAACCGAATAACTTTTGTAAAATCAATGTGTCCTCCTTTGTGATTACAGCCAACTAAATATAGCAACAAGCCAATGAAACTCCAGATAACATTAAAATGCATGAATAAAGAAAAATGTCTAGATTTAGTCTATGACCAGATTAACTTTATTAAATTCAGCAGGCTTTAAAGATCAGATTCAAAGTCTTTAAAATCTTCATTAATGATGGCTGGTTGCAGTTCTCCATCTTCCTCTAGTTCTTGATTTGGCTGCAACTCTTCATTATCCTGCGGTTCCCCATCATTCTCCTCCACTTAAAGAAAACTCGCCCCTGAGTGATCATATAAATTGCCTTCAGGATGATAAGCAGAGATATCTGCTACATTAAAGGTCTTGGATATACTCATATTATCGGGTAAATCTATCACATAAGCGTTGACATTGATTCTTTTCAAAACTTTGAAAGGTCTATAATGCTCCTGCCTTAACTTGTCGTGATATCACGCTGGCAACCTTTCTTTTCGTAGATAAATCATCACCTGATCTCCAACCTTAAACACTTGATGCTTCCGGTGTTTGTCTACAGCTGTTTTGTATTTAAGATTGCTCTGCTCCAAAGTCTGCTGCACTTTTTAGAACATCTGTAAATAGGAATCTGCGAGATCAAATGCAGCTATACCAGAGCTTGTAGAAAAAGGAAGTTTAACTAAGTCCACGACATGCCTTGGACTTTTAGTATAAACAATAGAGAATAGACTTCTCCCGGTAGAACGATTAACTGAATTGTTATAAGCAAATTCAGCTTGAGCTAAAGCATAATCCCATTGGCCCTTCTTGTTTCCACATATACATCTAATTAAATTTTCCAAGGATCGGTTTACCACTTCTGTTTGGCCATCAGTCTAGGGATGTGCTGTGCTGGAAAACTTTAAAGTTATTCCAAACTTCTTCCACAAAGTTAACCAAAAAGCTGCCACAAATTTGTTATCTCTGTCAGAAGTGATGGAGAGGGGAACACCATGCAAACGAACAATTTCTGTGAAGAACAATTTAGCAATGTGATGAGCATTTGTTGTCTTCCGACAAGGAATGAAGTGCGACATCTTGGAAAATCGGTCAGCCACCACTAATACTGCATCACTGCCTCTCTGAGTTCTTAGTAAACCAAACACGAAATCCATCGAAATATCATCCCAGTGGGCATTAAGAATCGTCAAAGGCATATATAAACCTGAATTCTGTGATTGCCCTTTAAACTTTTGACATACTGGACACCTCTGCACAAACTTTCCAGCATCTCTTTTAAGTTGAGGCTAGTAATAACGTTCTTCCAAACCAGGTATGGTTTTATCTCTCCCTACATGCCCACTTAAATCACTAGAATGCAATTCCCTTAGCAATTTGTCACGTAGAGAGCTCCTGGGAATGCACAATCTGCTTCCTTTGAATAGATATCCATTTTGGACCAAGTAGTCATCCAGGGGCTGCTTCAAAACGTATTTATTCCAAACACCACCAAAATTTGCATCATGTTCATACAACTCCTTGAGTTGTTCAAAACTTGGAACTTCATTAGAAAAAGTAACAAGAAGAGTGGCATGACGACTTAGTGCATCTGTAACTCGGTTAGTAATTCCAGATTTATGAACAATAACATAGTTGAATCTTTCAAGATGGGTTGCCCACCTAGATAGCATACGATCAACATATTTCTAACCTCAAAAATGTTTGAGAGATTGATGGTTAGAGTAGACAATGAACTCCTTAGGTAAGAGATATGTTTCCCATGTCTTTAGAGCACGGAACACCGCATAGAGTTCTTGCTGATATGTTCACCATTTCTGTCGAGCTTCACTTAACTTTTTGCTGAAAAATGCAACTAGCTTCCGCTCCTGAGACAGAACAGCTCCTATGCCAATTCCATTTGCGTCACATTCAATCTCAAAGGTTTTGGCAAAATTAGGCAGAATTAAAACAGGGGTTGTCATCAACTTTTCTTTGATCAATTTGAAACTATGATCAGCAGATTCTCCCCACTGGAATTTTCCTTTCTTCAGACAATTGGTGATGGGTGCTACAATGGTGCTGAAATTCATGATAAACCTGCGATAAAAAGTTATTAGACCATGGAAGCTTTTTACATCAGTTATATTTTCTGGTTTTGGTCAATCCTTAATAGCTTTCACCTTTTCTTTATCCACATGGACCCCTTCATTACTTATGATAAATCCTAAAAATATTAATCTGCTTGTAAGAAAATTACACTTTTTTAAGTTTACAAACAACTCATTCTGCCTCAACACAACCAGAACTTGCCTAATATGATCAAGATGTTCATCGATATTTTTACTATATATTAAAATATCATCAAAATAAACAATGACACAGTGTGACATGAATGATTTGAGTACGTGAGTCATAAGGCGCATAAAAGTATTTGGCGCATTGGATAACCTAAATGGCATGACTAGCCATTCATATAATCCATCATTTGTCTTAAAACCTGTCTTCCATTCATCTCCGACACGAATCCTGACTTGATGAGAACCACTCCGCAGGTCTATCTTTAAGAATAGTTTAGCACCGCCCAGCTAATCAAAAAATTCATCAAGTCGAGGGATGGGAAACCGATACCTTACAGTTATTTTATTTATGGCATGGCTATCCACACACATTTGCCAACTTCCATCCTTATCTGGAGTAAGCAGAGCAGGCATTGCACAAGGACTAATGCTCTCTCTGATATGCCCTTTTTGTAACAGCTCCTTTACCTTTTCCTTCAAGATGTCATGCTCCTAAGGGCTCATACGATAATGGGGAAGATTCGACAAGCTAGCTCCTGGAACAAAATCAATGCGATGTTGGATATCTCGCATTAGAGGCAAGTGTGTTGGCTCTGCTAATACATATTCAAACTCTGCCAATAAACTGTGAACCTTTTCAGGTGGGGTTGGTATGTCTTGTTCCATTCCTTTTACTATTAAACAAACACAAGATTTGGCTTTCTTCATATCTTCCATAAACTCATTCTCGTTAAGAGCTACAGACAGTAGAGTCTTCTCTTCCACCTTTAGTGAAATGCTGCTGGGATGACTGGGAACCACAATTATCTGCTTGTTATTCCAAGAAAAAACATACATCTTATCTCTTCCTCTGTGGGTTGCATCAACATCAAACTGCCACGGCCTGCCTAGTAATACATGACAAGCATCCATCTCCACAACATCACAAAGAATGTCAAATCTGTAAGTCTTTCCCAAAGATAATGGTAAATAACATTGTTGAGTAATCTTCATGTTAGGCCCCTTTTTTATCCACCCAATGTTATAAAGGGCTGGATGTGGCTGTGTCTTAAGCTTAAGGTGCTCAACAAGGCTTTGTGAAACCAGATTTTCACAATTGCAACTATCAATCACCAGCTTAGACACTCTGATGGTTACAGAACACTTGCCTTCAAAAATCCGTTTGCACCGTGATTCATATGCTTGTGCTGGAGTGTATAATAGTCTCCTTACAACACATACCATTTCCTCACCATCTTCCTCAGCCACTTCATAGTTGCAATCCTCTTCAGTTGTGCTATGCTCCTCATAATCTCCTTCAAGTTCTTGCTGAGTGATATTGACAAAGTTGTGTCTGGGACAGTCGCTAGATTTGTGGCCTAATTCATTGCACTTGAAACATCGAATTCTTTGCATTGCTCCTTGCCTCTCCTTTGGCTCTGGCTTCTTAGTTTCACCTCATTTACCCCATGAATCTGCGAGCTTGTTCTCAATTCTACTTGATGAAGCTTTAGTACTGGGATCAAACCGTGGGTTCATAGGAACCTTTAATGTCTTCTTTAATTGTATGATGCGCTCTGCCCTCAACGCTAAATTCTGAGCCTAATCAACCAACCATATACCTTGCATGGACAAATAGTCTTGAACACTATAATTCAATCCATTCATATAACGCGCAACTTGTTAGTCTTCATTTTCATTCAAATTGCATCTAGCATACAAACGTAAAACCTCTTCAGTGTAGGCAGACACTAAACGTGTACTCTGATAACAGTTCCGAAATCGTTGAAAAAGGATTTGCTCATAATCTAATGGAAGAAAATGACCCTTTAAAAGTGTTTTCATCTTAGTCCAATTCCGAATAAGAGGTTGTCCTCTAGTCCTCAACAAATCCTGGTGACGTTGCCACCACGCACCAGCACCTCCACGTAATTTATAAGCTACAAAATCCACCTTACGTTCAGCTTCAATCCTGATAATATCAAAGAAACGCTCTACTTCATATATCCAATCAAGAAACTGCTCAATATCTACTACACCACTGAAAAAAGGTAGATCAGCCCTCATTTTATATGATTCACCTAGTTCCCATTTCTAGCACGTGGTCTGAATCACCTCCAAAGCCCTCTTCATTTTCATCTTCAGATTCAATATGTAGAGGGACAACATGTTCCTCACGCAAGTTCAGTCTTTCCCTTGCAACTATAGGGGCTGCTCTTTGGACTTGTAGGGGTGGGGCGTTGATTTGCAAGCCTCTAACAAGTTCATTCAGCATTTCAATGTTCCTAGCCATTCCTTCTACACTCTGCTCTATCCTTGTAAGATGCTCTCCAGTATCATTATCTTGCCCAGCCATCACAAGACCTGGCTCTGATACCACCTGACGCAGAACAAGATGTTGCTGGATCATGATCTCGTTCATGAAGATGAAGATTGTTGATATCGTTCAACAAGACGAAGAGTAGCTTCAAAATTTAACAATAATTTTGAAATGAATAACTTTTGTAAAATCAATGTGTCCTCCTTTGTGATTACAGCCAACTAATTATAGCAACAAGCCAATGAAACTTCAGATAACATTAAAATGCATGAATAAAGAAAAATGTCTAGATTCGGTCTATGACCAGATTAACTTTATTAAATTCAGCAAGTTATAAACATCAGATTCAAAGTCTCTAAAATCTTCATTAATGATGGCTGGTTGCAGTTCTCCATCTTCCTCCAGTTCTTGATTTGGCTGCAACTCTTCATTATCCTGCGGTTCCCCGTCAGATGGCCAGCCTTAATTATTTACAGGTGATAGTGAACGGAGAGACTAAGGTAATTAGCCTTGAGGAAATCAGTGCTATGATACTGGGAAAGATGAAAGAAATCGCTTAGTCATACTGGGAAAAGAAACCTCAGCCTTGTACATATGACCCATTGAAGATGTGCAAGCCTGCTCTCACCATTGCGCTGGCTTCAGCACCATATCCTTCGTGCTTGGGGTTGTCACTTTAGTGGTTTCTGGATTTCTTGGAATGAAAATTGCAACCTGTGTTTAGGGAGGAAAGAAAAGGAATCAGGAAGGTTTTTTGTCAAAGAACCATCTCAACCCAATAGCTTAAGTTGTTAGGTGAGGTCCCAGGATATGATTTATATTATTATCTAACACACCCTCTCAAGTGAAAGCCCTTTGGGCTTGAAACTTGCACAGGCCCACATTACCTTGTGCTTAATTTTTATCAAATAAATAGGGATGGTGAGATTCGAACTCAAGACCACTTGGTCATCAAGGCTCTGATACCATGTCAAAGAACCATCTCAACCCAATAGCTTAAGCTGTTAGGTGAGGTCCCAGGATATGATTTATATTATTATCTAACACACCCTCTCAAGTGAAAGCCCTTTGGGCTTGAAACTTGCACAGGCCCACATTACCTTGTGCTTAATTTTTATCAAATAAATGGGGATGGTGAGATTCGAACTCAAGACCACTTGGTCATCAAGGCTCTGATACCATGTCAAAGAACCATCTCAACCCAATAGCTTAAGCTGTTAGGTGAGGTCCCAGGATATGATTTATATTATTATCTAACAGTTTTCTCCTTGCTGCAAAAGGACTCTTGTTGCTTTATATTAACATCAACGTCTTCAAGTTATACTATGGTGATGACTGTGAAGGCCTTTTTGAGTTTATAACTGGTTATGGACGTAGAGGATCTTCCATGGCTCTCCTTGGCAGAGTTGGTGAAGGTATCTACACCAAAGCTGCTGATGTTGGTACTGATCTTATTGGCAAGGTTGAAAGGAACATTCCTTAGGATGACACAAGGAATCCTGTTGTGATCGTTGACAATGAAGGTAATAGTGTTGGTGATATAGTTGACATGGGATCTGATCTTTTTGGCTCATACGCTGAGTCCTCTTGTGCTGCCCTAGTTGTTGCTTCCATCTCCTCTTTTGGAATTAATCATGAATTGACTCTAATGGTATATCCTCTCATTGTCAATTCTGTGGGTATTATGGTTTGTCTTATAACCATTTTATTTGCAACTGACCTCATTGAGACCAAGGTTGTGAAGGAATTTGAACCAGCACCGAAGAATCACTAATCATCTCCATTGTTCTGATGACTTTTGGAGTTGCCATTGTTAGTTGGATTGCTCTCCGATCCGGTCTTCCTTTACCAGCTTCAACTTCAGAACCCAGAAAGTTGTCAAGAATTGGCAACTCTTCTTGTGTGGTTTTGTGGTTCTTTGGGCTGGTCTCATTATTGAATTTGTCACAAAATATTATACTAGCACTGCATATTGCCCACTAATGTGAGCTTTGGCCTAGTATTGGGATTCAAATCTGCCATCATTTCCATTCTTGCCATTGCAGCTAGCATTTGTGTTAGTTTTAGCTTTGAGGCAATGTATGGCATTACAGTGGGTGTTCTTGTAATGCTAAGCACCATTGCTACTGAATCAGCCATTGAGATCTATGATTCGATCGGTGACAATTTTGGGGGAATTATTGATATGGTTGGCATGAGTCACTGTATTCGTGAGAGAACTAATGCTTTGTATGCAGTTGGCAACACCAATGCTACCATTGGAAAGGAATTTACCATTGGATCTGCTACACTGGTGTCCATGGCCTTTTTTGGTGTTTGTATCAGTAATGCATCTATTTCAACAGTTGATGTATTATAAATCCTAACGTTTTCATTGGTTCGATTGCGGGTGCAATGCTTCTGTATTTCTTTCCTGCCATGACATTGAAGGGAGTGGAAAATACAGCTCTTAAATTGATTAAGGCAGCTCGCGGGCAATTCAACAACACCCCTGGCTTCATGGATGGCACTACCAAGCCTAACTATGTTGCATGTGTTATGTTCCCCACTAAGGCTTCTATCAAGGAGATGAACCCATCTGGTGCACTTGTCATACTAACACTCCTACTTGTTGGATCCTTTATGGGTGGCGTCCAGACTGTCATCTGTGTTTCCAACATTGGAAGTGCATGGGATAATGCCAAGAAATACAATAAGGCTGGTGCTTCAGAGCATGTTCTGTTCCTATGGAAAGATCTTTCACCTTCAAATACATCGTGGGAGTTTCTGGACGAATTCTCTCTGAGGTTTCCCCACTTCTTCCTTGAGGACAATGAAGCTTTGATGGAAGGGGAATTGTTGCAAGTAGAATGATCTTTAGGGTTGATTTCAAACTGAAAGAGAGGAGATGACGGTTGCACATTTAAATTTCAACTACGCAGCGTTTTGCTTATATTTACGTTTTGTTTTTCTTTATCTTTCAGAGGCCATGGCTTTTCCTTTGGATGTCGGGAATTTCTATTTTGATATTAAAATATCTACCAATTAATTAGGTAAAATTAAACATATCTTTCAAAACGATGTATTAAATTAAGCTGAAATTTTATAAGAAATTACTAGATGTTGTCGCATCCGATATCACGACAGCTCAAAAATATAATCTTTAATTATGGAAAAAGAACAGATTTCTGGAGTCGCCACCTAGTATTACGATCACTAGGAACCTTAACTGATCAACAGAGATTCTATGGGTCGGGATTGGTTACGTAAAACGGAAGATATTATCACCCCTTAAACGTTCTGCCTGAAGCAGACTACATTGCTGGTTTTGTCTTAAATTGCTAAATGTTTATTAGTTTATGCTATAATAATTTGTTTATAATATTCTTGACTCTGGCGCCAGTGAATATTCACATAAAATAAATTTATTTTTATGCATGCATATTTTTTTTTTTTAGCTAAATAAAATAAAATACAATGAATAAAAATAATATAAATTTAAACCGGTATTTTTATTCCTGACTCTGGCATCAGTGAATAAATCAATAAATTTTTATTATTTTTATTTATGCATACACTTTTTTTATTTTTTTTATTTTTCTACTTTTTTACTTTTCTGTTTTTTTGTTTTTTTATTTTTTTGGGCTGGGCCCAGCTCAGCCCACATGGGCTGGGCTAGACCCAGCCAGCCAGGCCCGGCCATTGGCCCAATCCAGTGGCCCAGCTGGGCAAAAGAAGAAGAAGCACGCGTGAAGTAAATTCATGCGTGCATGAATAGTGTGAAGGTAATTAAATTACCTTCACACTGCATTTGAAAGACTTAATTGAATGCAGAGAATGGAAACTTACCTGTGCAGCGGAGAACGGCGCCGAAGACGATGGCGCGGTGGCTGTTTGCTTTTGTTTCCCGGTGTAGCTCCACTGTCTTTTGGATTGTTCTTTTTCTGCAGGCGCGAAATGGTTGCTTCTCCGTTTTTCTTTCCTTCTCTGTTTTCCTTTTTCCCCTTTGAGATTGTGCTTGGGAAGAAAAAAAACTTTTGGTCTCTGCTTTCGAATTCCCCTGCTCTGGACGAAGACTACGATGGTAAGGGTCCTGGAACCGGGGGTTGGCTGGACCCAAGCTTTCTCGGGTTCTTTGCTTTGTTTTTGCTCTGGTTCTGCCTCTGTTTTTCTGGGTTTTTGTTTTTCTGCTCCTCCGTGTTTTTTCGTTCTTTCCCCCTGTATGCTTCCCCTGTTTTTTCTCTGTTCGGCTCTGTGAATTTTTGTTCTCTGCTGTTCGTGGCTTTTCTTTTTTTTTCCCCCTCGGTGCTCAGTCGTTCTATGGCTTTTATAGCCAGAGAAAACAATGCCGTTTCTTCCAACCATAAAGTGTGATAATTGCAGAAGTAATGGCTGTGCGGCGGTGGGCGTCCGTTTCGGTCGGGTGAGGAAGATGAACAGTAACGGGAAATGGTGCCGTTTCGGTATTCACAGCTATATGCATTTTAGCCCTTGAAGTTTGGAAAGTTTTGTAATTAAGCCCCTAGTTAAATTGTAATTGGACCCCTGCATTTCGGCGCCTTTTACAAGTTAGTCCTTGGATTTTAATTTTTGCAATTTGAACCCCAATTAAACTCCAAACTTTGATATTTCTTCACTCTGCTTTCATTAATTTAATTAAAACTTATCAATTCTCCAATTAAGCTCATGATTAGATTAATTAAATTAATACCAAGCTTAATTAAGTCTCAAAACTTATTAATTCACCAATTAAACCCTTGATTGGATTAATTAAATTAATTGCAAGCTCAATTAAGTCTCAAAACTTATCAATTCTCCAATTAAACTCTTGATTTGATTAGTTGAATTAATTCCAAAGTTTAATTAATCCCCAAAACTTCCAATCATGTTACCCTAAAACCAATTTTAATTTATTCTTCATTTTTTATTTGCTTTTCATCATCATTTTTTTTATTATCATTTTTCAGTAAATAAAATAATAGTAATAAAAATAATATAAAAATGGTTAAAATTTGGATTATAACAGATGCATATAATTATATTATTATAAATTTTTAAATAAAATGAAATTCAAAAACATATTAGTTTATAGGATAGAACTTACTAGATGAATCTTGTCAAATCTATCAGACTAAATCTTTATATACTGTTTAGGACATATCTGAACCTACATGTATAATTTTGTTGTGATTCAAGTTGGGCTGAAGACTAAGCATCTTTCAAGATTTTCAAACATATATGGTAAACCTAATAATTCATTCAAATGAGAGAGAACAATGTGTTTGAAGTCAGGACTGAAATCTACCAAGAATATGCAAAAATTAGAGATTCAAACTATATAAAGGAATTTTAACATAAAGAATTTGTTTTTATTATCCTATTTTATTTATTTATTTAATGTTTAATAATTATTTTTAATTTAAGTTTGTTCTATCTCATTAGACATTATTTAGGGTTTATTTTATTATTGGAATATTTATATTAGTTGATTACTAGTTTAGACCTATTAGATCACAGCCCAAAATGAGTCTATTGAGGTTCATTAGAGGAGACTGTATTATATATTTTATGAGTTGCAGATATGAGTAGCAAGTTGAAGAATAAACATGAGTTTTCCTCTTGTTTATTTGTGACAAACAACCATTTTTTATAGAGAAAAAGATCATACACTGAATTAACTGGATTTGTGGTGTCATTCACATACTTAGAGTTCTCAGATATAAGGTTATCTTCGAGTCCAAGTGTTTTTTCAATACCTTTAGTTTTTAGATACAATGTTATATATTTTTGAGTAATGATTCTATCAAATCTGATTTTTTACTTTCTAAATCATTATTTATTTCATTAAAGATTGCTTAACCACATAATCAAAAAAAAAAAAAAAAAGGTCTGCATCATAGAAATAACATGAGAAAATAATGATTCAATCCTGTTAATCTCCTCCTCCTCTTCTTCTTCTTCGGTTGCTAACTCTTACCAGCTATTGGTGGCCTTAACAATGAACTCTGGAACAATTCCAATTCAGCCACCAATATGGTTACCTACTTTAATGAAACTACTCGATCTATTAAATATATAGAATTATAAGCTTCAATCATCTATCTTTATATGAGAAGGTAATCCATTTTCGAGGTTGTGCTATGCTCTTAGGTAAAGTTATTTGATATATACCTTGTTAGCAAATATATATTAATTAGAAAAGGATACCACAACATTATACATACATCTAAATGGTATGGAGAAATTATTGTTCTCTCATACCAAAATCACTGTGAATTACAACAGTAATCTACAGTGCATTTTTTTTTTCCAACTTTCTTCTGTTTTCTTTTTTTTTTTTGCATTTTTTTTTTCCAAAATTATTTTTGTTGATTTTACTTTTTAAATATTGAGCTGGTTAAAAATTTCTCTTTGTAATTTTTTTTCTTTAAAATACTGTGGATTGTTGCGGTGTTTTCCCACATAGTTTTTCTATTTTATTTTTTTATTTTTCAAAATTATATTTGTCGATTTTTTTAATGTTGAGCTGGTTAAAAATTTTCCTTTGTAATTTTTTTCCTTTAAAATAGTATGAATTGTTGCGGTGTTTTCTCACATAGTTTTTCTATTTTATTTTTTTAAATTATATTTGTCGATTTTTTTTTAATATTGAGCTGATTAAAAATTTTGTTTTGTAAATTTTGTTTTTAAACATTATTGATTGCTACAGTGTTTCTTCGCATGTTTTGTTTTATGATTTTCTCCGAAATTATCTTTTTTGATTTTATTTTTTAATATTGAGCTGGTAAAAAATTACAGTTACAATATATGAGGAAAGCATTGTAACTTTCTTCGCAAATTACTGTGGGTTGCTATAATGTTTTTTCCCAGATGGTTTTTTTTCTGTTTTGTTATGTTTTTTCCTAAAATTGTCTTTGTCAATTTTATTTTTTAAATATTAAGCTGGTTAAGAGTTGCAATTACAAGTAAATACAAGTTTTTCCTCATAAAACACTATGGATTGATACAATTTTTCCTCACATGGTTTTTTTCCAATTTCTTTTGTGTTTTCTTTTTTTGTAATATTTTTTTTTTCAAAATTATCTTCGTCGATTTTTTTTCATATTGAGTTGGTTAGAATTTAACTTTGTAATAAAGCTTAATCATGTGGGGAAAACACTGTAGCTTTCCTCACAAAATAATGTGGATTGCTATAGTGTCTCTCCACATGGTTTTTTTTCTTATAATATTTCCCAAATTATCTTTGTCAATTTTATTTTTTTAATATTGAGTTGTTTGAGAATTACAATTACAAATCATTACAAATAAGACTAAATCATGTGGGGAAGCACTGTAGCTTTAATCATAAAACACTGTGAATTGCTACAGTGTTTTTAACATCATTTTTTTTTTCCTTTTTTTGGTGTTTTTTTTCTAAAATTATCTCTGTCGAATTTTTTTAATATTGAGCTAATTAAGAATTTAGCTTTGTAATGTTTTTCTTTAAAACACTGTGAATTGTTGCAGTGTTTTTCCATATGATATTTTTCCAAAATTATCTTTGTCGATTTTTTTTTTTGAATATTGAGTTGATTAAGAATTATAATTACAATAAAGCTAAATCATATGAGGAAAGTGTTGTAGTTTTTCTCACAAAACATTGTGGATTGCTTCAATATTTCTCTAAATAGTTTTTTATTTTATTTTACTGGGGAAAACACTGTAGTTTTCCTCACAAAACATTGTCAATTGCTACAATGTTTTGTCTCATGGGTTTTTTTCCTTCCAAAATTATCTTTGTTGGTTTTTTTTAATATTAAGTTGGTAGAGAATTTAGCTTTGTAATTTTTTTGCTTTTTATTAACAGAAAAGTTAAATCATGTGGCGAAAGTATTGTATCTTTCCTCACAAAACACTGTAGATTGCTACAAATTATTTTGTTCAGTCTCTAAGTTTTTTATCACCAACACAACTTTTTTCTCCGTCATGAAATATTTTCTCCATCATATCTTTAGTTTCTATTACTTATCTAGCACTGGTTCACAATTATAATATTATCAAGGACATTTGTTTTATAAACCCGCGGCAGCATACGGGCATATCATCTTGTTATATATTATCTAGAAACAACTCTTGGTAATTATCAAGTATTTGGGATATAAATCGTCAATATTCTGTTTTCTTGTCATAATTAAACATCGATCAATAGTTTTAAATACTTTTAAATGAATAAACTTAAATTGAAAAGGAGAAACACTGACATATGAAAACTTGTGCATACCAGTACAATCAAATTTAAACATTCCATATTTATAAATAGAAGTGCTCGAACATAAAACTCGAAGTTAATGTGTTAGGAATTATGATAGTTTTTGTGGTTGTGATTTAAAAAAATTTATTTTATAAAAAATATTTTTAGTTGAGGTTGGTTTGATATTTATATATGTTTGGTTAAAATTGTGGTTGAAATTGAGGTTGAACAAAAAATAATTTAATGTGTTTGGTGATATATATTAATATTGATGGTTTTTAATTTAAATATTATAGATTTAACTACTGCTATTATATCATGGAATAAATAATACTTTATATAAATTTTTTTTATTGTTCCATTAAACTATCTACAATTTCATCACATACGAAATTCATTTGACAAGGACTAAAATTTCCATGGTTTTTTGAGCGTACAACAAAATCAGGTAAAATATCATCAGGAACAAAATTAGGATTATGATCAAATTCTGTAAATGCTACGCCATCATGCGATCTCCTTCTAATTTATGTAGTGTCATTGAATAATATTAAACACTAGTTTTTAGAATAAAACACAATAAAAAAATTGATTTTTTTTTACTCACGTGTTCACTTTTGTGTGCACTATGAATTAATTCACTCTGCACACTGTTCACTTAACAAAAGTGAACAGTGCCGACGAAGCTGGTGCAAGATACTTCTCCTGAAATTGTGTTTCTACCTATTTTTTGGTGGGTTCCATGTTTTGAAAACACTAGTTTAACACTTTAACCAAACTCAATTTTTGGTGGTTTCTTCAAAACGCAACGGCTGCCGTGTAAACAAACACACTCTTTACTATATATCAAACGATTCTGAAGTTTTAAATTATGATAAAAAAACAAAATTAAAAAATAAAGGATCAAAATATAAAACATGGAAAAGACACATGACCAATCTCAAACTCACAAAAAAATGCTTTCTAGTCCACCTATTTTTCTTTCTCCTCCAATTCAGTCCTTTTAGTTATAAGAATTTTACTTTTTATCCGAAAACTTATTTTTCAATCCCTAGATTTAAGAGAGAAAAGAGATTATTGGTTTTTCATATTCCAACAAAAAAATAATTGATATTGGTATCAATGAATTACATTCAACAAGAGAAATTTCATTGACATATTTTTAGACCTTTCTCATGCTAGAAAAAGTAGATCATAGTTGAGAGAAAAAAAAATTTCGATTTGATTTTATATTTTTGAAACAATTTAGAGGTGTTTTAAGTTAAGAGATTAATTTATTTACATGATAAGGATGTTAATTAAGTATTTTCAAGTGAAAATACATTGAAAAATAAAATTTTGAGTCGAAATAATCTTAACCTAATTTTTTAACCCCTTTTGCCAAAGAAAAAAATAGTTCACACATGCAAACCTGACATGCGCGCGTGACTTTTTTTTAAAAGGATTAGGCCTATTACACCAACCAGGCTCAAGTGTTTTTCTCTATATATTAGGGTCAATATATATTTTTTCCATTAAATTTCATGAAAATAATAACTTTAAAATATATTAAAAATATTATTTTTAAGAATAAGACTGTAATATTTTTATAAAATTATCAAGTCTTTTTCTTGTATGTTTTTTCCTTAAATTTTGGTTTTTAGCTTTTCTACACAAATTGTTTTTATTATCTAATGATTACAAAAAAAAAGAGAGACTCCAAGTATATTATTTTTTTATTTTTTAGTGCATTTGCGACATAATAACAAAAATATTGTTGTTTTTATTAAATTTTTCTTTTGCGATTCTAATAATTTTTATTCAAACAAAATAAACATTAAAATTTCCGAAAATAAAATCGTTGTGCATGTGTTTTAATTTAGTAGTAGTAATTGATTATCTAAACTGACGGGCATTTAAGAGGACAGAGGAATCCACACGCTTCTCTCCGGTCCACACGCAACCTGACTCCTGTTTTTATAAATTGACATGGCTGACATATTTTGGCCTTTTCAACAAGTTTTCCATTTTATTCGTAATTAATAATTTTATTTTGTACTGACTTCATGACTTCATGATATGTTTTTCAATCAGCTCTTAAACTTAGAGTTCTTGAATTTTTACCATCCATGTATATTTCAGCGGTGTTTCAAAATATAATCGTAGTTATTTTTTAAAGTGTTTTTTATTTGAAAAATATTAAAATAATATTTTTTTTATTTTTTAAAAATTATTTTTAACATTAACACTTCAAAATAATCTGAAAACAACAAAAATTATTAATTTAAAGTAAAAAAAATAAAAAAATTAATTTTTTTTTAAATATTTTAAAACACATAAATAAACATGCCCTTTATCTAAATCTCATGTCTTTTCATGTTAACATTAAATCAAATTATCTATGGTTAATTCAAAATAATATTAACTAAAATTAGCTTTTTAATATCTATTTGACAATATCAATGAAAAAAAGAGGTTAATTGTTTTCCACAAATGGATGATGATTTCCTTTTAGTGTTTGCACAATAATGTAATTGGAAAGTCTTACATAAAAATAATGTTCTTATCAAAGTCAAAACTTAGTTGAAATTTAAAAAAAAAATCAAATAATTGTTATTAATGCAGTATAATGTGGAAAGTAGATTATGTGAGATGGATAGCAATTACAATAATTTAATATAATAAGTGGCTAAAGATAAAAAATAAATAATGGGAGGTGAAATTGAAAACAATTCATGCTTGGAGGACTTTACCATTTCAATTATCCGTTTTAATTTTGTATTCAAGTATTTCGACAAATCCCACACCAAAAAGCAATCAAACTCTCTCTCTCTCTCTCTCTGATTCTTGAATAATTCTTGATTCGATCAAAATCAAACACCCCCTTCACATATCAAACTCTAATTAACGAAAGCAGCAGCAGCAAGATTGTTAAATCAATCCTTGAAAAAGACAACAATGGACGACAACAACACCAAATTAGGTTCAGGAGACTCAAAAGACAACACCAACAGCGAACTACAACTTGAAGAGAACCCAAATTTGAGTTCTAATGGAGAACAACAACAGCAACAAGGAGGAGGAGGAGGAGGAGGTGAAGGTGAAGGTGAAGGAGAGAGAGAGGGTGGTGGTCCTCAAAGTCAGACTTCAGGAAGAACTCCATTCACTAATCTTAGTCAAGTTGATGCTGACCTTGCTCTTGCCAGGACCCTTCAAGAACAGGTCTCTTTCTTTTTCTCAATGTTTTTATCTTTTTTTATTGAAATGGATTGGTTTTTAAGCTTCTTGGGTCTCTATAATTTGTGGGTTCTTGTTGTTTTTTGATCTCACGGTCAGGTTTTTTTTTTTTTGTTAAAGTTTGAATTTTGGTTTCAGTTGAGGGAATGAATTGGTTTTTTAGGTTATTGGGTCCGAGTGATTGGTGGGTTTTTGTTATTTTTTGTGCTATGTGAAAACTTGAGTGAAAGTTTGGATTTTCAATTTGAGTTTTAGCAGGTGTTATTTTCCCTTTTGGCTTAGCCAAGGAGATGAATTTCAGTTTTTAGGTTCTTGGGTCTTTATAATTGGTGTTATAATCTCTTGAATAGACGTTTCAATATCATCAAAATTTGAATTTTAATGGCTTTTTCGTATTTTGATAAATCAGGGGGGAAATGCTGTTTGGATTTTAGTTTGTTGCTTTTGAGAACCCAAATGGAGTAAACTTTGAAATGAATTGGTGCTTGATTGTTTGGCTTAGTTAGTTATGTTATTAATTATGAAAATACACTCAAGTTTGAATCAGCAAAACATTTGGTTAAGTTCTTCTCTAATGTGATGAATTGGCTCAGTTGATTCTGTTTTTCCGTAGAGGCATTATTATCAAGTTTTAGCCTTTGGTTTCTCTATCCAAGAAATTTGGTTATGTTCTTTACTTCTCTTACTATGGTTATCCTTTTCTTCTAACCGTCTGATCTGATGTGCTTGATCATGGAGTAGGAAATACACTCAAGTTTCAATCAGCAAAACATTTGGTTAAGTTCTTCTCTAATGTGATGAATTGGCTCAGTTGATTCTGTTTTTCCATAGAGGCATTATTATCAAGTTTTAGCCTTTGGTTTCTCTAACCAAGAAATTTGGTTATGTTCTTTACTTCTCTTACTATGGTTATCCTTTTCTTCTGACCGTCTGATCTGATGTGCTTGATCATGGAGTAGGAAAGAGCATACATGATGCTAAGAATGAATAATGATGGGAGTGATTATGGAAGTTGGGAAGCTGGAAGTTATTTACTTGACTATGGGGATGATTTTGGTGATCCCGATGATGAGACTGATGGAGATGATGATGATGATGATGATGATGATGAGACTGATGGAGATGATGACACAAATGTGGATGGTGATGCAATTGACGTGCATGCTCATGCTGACAATAGAGATGATAATACCGAAGTTGAAATTGACCCTTCCGTGTATTCCAGTGACGAGGCCTATGCTCGAGCCTTGCAGGAAGCTGAAGAAAGGGACATAGCTGCTAGACTGCTGGCTCTTGCTAGCTTAAATGGTAGTAAGTTTGAAAATTATAAAACGAACTATTGTTTTTGTATGTCTTTTTGTTGATGCCCATCTTTTTTCTTTTTTTGTGAATGAATGAGTGTTGTTTCTTATGCAAGTCTGTCTTTCTGTGGTCTGCGTGTGTGTTATGCAACCTCTGCTTCTTTTGCTAATAGCTTGTAGTTACAGGAGACGCGGAGGAGGATAGTGAAGAAGATCTTGGGGATAATTCTCAGGTATCACTATCTGTATCTTGTTATATTATTTTCTTCCTGCCTTTTTGGCATAGTAAGGATTTCAGTTTAACAATTTGGCTCTATGGTGTGTCATGCTATTACAAATTTCCTCGACTGTAGTCTGTGAAAGTGAATTTGGCATTGCGTTTTTGCGGGTACAAGCAATGGATTATATATAAACCTATGCTGTGTATATTTTTCCTAAGTAATATGCCCCTTAGTTTAGTGATTCTAGTATTGGAAAGGTGACAGTCGATTTCACAATCATGAAGGTGATATCAGTGATTATTTCTAGTGAGCCCTCTTTGATGGTTTTTGTTGTGTTCTCAAAACAGTTCTAACTGCTGCTGCTGACATACATTATGTGCACTTGCAAAAAATCATTTCAGGTAACTATTAGAAGAACTAAATTAATCTAGACCAAGCCTATAATCCTGAAATACTATATGGAAACTGAAAAGTAATCACAAGCTACGCTTACAACAACTTAGGTTGTTGCTGTAGTATAGGAGCTCGGGGACTGCTCCGACTGGCACTTCTTAAGGGGTTGTTGTCAATGATGTAAAAGGTTAGGTATAACAAGAGGAGAAGGGTAGATACCATTGTGGTGCAGAGCAACTTGATGAACTAAGAACTGTGCAATTGTTCAGCCAAGGTTTGACTTGCATGATGCTACCAAAAGACTTTTAATTCTGACATTTTCCTTTTTTGTTGAAGCAAATAGTCATGGAGCACTACAAATGGCTTTTTGCTTGCTCTTTGTCAAAGATAATATGATTCAGCGGTTTGCTTGATTTTGGTTATTGTCTTGCTCTAGTTTTCATTTTAGCCGCAGGCCCACAAATGCTTTTATGACATCCAAGTGTCTTGCCAGTCTAGAGGTGTTTCATTAGCCATTTCTTTTCTTGTTAAATTTCAGTCTATTAAGTGGTATTCTCTAGACCACAACTTTAATATGGGTGTTTTAATCTCCATGGAAGGATGCTATTGGTTTAGGTTTGTTCCTTGTTTTAGCTTTTCCTCAGGTTTTTATTGGTTGAGTGGGCATCTAAATGCAAATATTTGTGTTGAGTCCTCTAATTTTTCTTTCCTACTTAATTCTATTGTCCCCTATGGGGCTTAATTGGCTTCTTATTGCCCAGGAAACATGGGAGGAGGTTGATCCAGATGAACTTTCATACGAGGTAAGCTGGCTTGGACTGAGTGTTCCCATGATGCTTCTACGTTACTTTATTTCTTATAGTGTAATTCATTTATCTCAGGAGTTGCTTGCATTGGGTGAAGTTGTTGGAACTGAAAGCAGAGGCCTTTCAGCTGATATAATTGCTTCTTTGCCTTCGATAAACTACAAGGCAGGAAGCAGTCAGAATGGAAGCAATGATTCGTAAGCACAAATGCCCAATTTTCTTATCAACTGTAGTTATGTGATGATTGAAATGTGTGCTTGTGTTTCAGCTGTGTCATATGTCGTTTGGATTACGAGGATGGTGAAACTCTGACTCTGCTATCATGCAAGCATTCTTACCATTCAGAGTGCATAAACAATTGGTTGAAAATAAACAAGGTATTTTTTTTTGTGTGTGTGTGAACTTGGTGTAGTTACTTGCCTTTGTCCTTTTTTTTCTTTCTTGTTTTGCTTCAAACTTCTTTCTGGTGACTGAAATTCTTACCCTACCAACCTAACAGCACTTGGTTATCTCAACATGGCTCAACTGTTTTCGTCTTTGCTTTTGTTTTCACTTCACTACATCGTACATAATTTGTTAGCTATCGATAAAGAGCAAATAAACCTTTTCCTTTTCAATCACACACCTAAAGAATTGGAACAAACCATAAGTTCAAGGGCGCCTATTTTAAAGTGATGCAGGCACCAATCATTTGTTTAAGGGATCTTGCTTTAGACCAACAACATATTTTTGTAATTACAGTTTGAAGGATAGTATGAATCTATTGCTTAATATTTTCCTTATGACTGCAGGTCTGTCCTTTTTGCAGCACCGAGGTCTCCACTGCTGCGCACAGCTAGCATTTGTTGGACCATCCTCTTCTACTAGTCATAGACTGCTGGGTTAAAAAGAAAAGGAGACCGATGTGTGCACCACTTGCATGATTGTTGTGCCAATTTGTATGCCATTTCCCAATAGGGGAAATGCCCAGGTGCGCATGTTTGTATTAATTCATCCTTTGTGTCCATGTAAGAAGCCAACCCTACAAACTGGTTTCTTTTAACGTTACTGTGTGGCCTCTATAGCAGAGCTTCAGTGATGAATATGGTCTCATAGATTTAGTTTTTTTATAGCAAAACCCGGGTTTTGTTTATTTTTTCTCATAATCTTCCTTTCAAATGAATATGGCCTCAACCTACCAAATTGAATAACAAATCTATCCTATTTAATTGGGTTTATCTTCCCCTCTTCTTTTCTTGTTTTCAGCTCCATACAATCGACCACTCGATTGTATTGAACGGATAAGACTATACTACGGAGCAGTTACGCTATTGTACTCTTTTAGATTTTCTGTTTGGTGTCAGGTTCCTTGCAAGCACAAAATGGGAATCTCCAGGGAGTTTGCTGTCTAGCCAAAAAGACAATGATTCCATATCATGAATTTGTTGGCAACTCTACACCTTGCTCCATGTAACCTGACATGAATGATGGGGTAAAACTTGAAAGCAAGCAACCTGATAGGATTGGACTTAGGTTATGCCTACATGAAATGTATGGAAAGATAGAGATGATGTTGCTGCTCAAATCTTGAACTGACAGATTGAGAAGAGGCCTAAAACTTTAACGAGTTAACATCTATCATTAGCCCAAAGCCTCCGCATACACGTTGTCATTATTATTATTATTATTATTATTATTATATAATAATAATAATAATAAAGCTCAATCTCAAGTTACAAGTTACTTTTAGTTTATTCAACTTGTTTTTTTTCAATTGATTTTTTTATTTCATCTTTCAACATTGGATTAGTTTGAAATTAAATTTTATAATTTTTTTTATATTGCTTTCTAAAGGGTTATCCTAATCTTATAACTCGAGTTACGAGTTTAACATGTTAATCCAAGTTAACCTAGTTTATTTTTGTTTTTTTTATTGATTTTTTTATCAATTTCATCCTCTAATAACTATTTATCATTCTGTTTTGTCACAATATGCTTTATCCTCACCTTCAATCTTCTTTTTTTATTTAGTTTTTTTTTTCAATTTTATTCTTTAATATTAGGATGTTTGGGAATTGAGTTTCGTAAATTTCTTTTTAATTTGTTTTCTTTGAAATTATTTCAGTCTCATGTATTTAGTTTTTTTCTTCGATTTCAATCTTCAACAATAGATTTGTTGGAAATGGAGTTTAATAGTTTTTTTTTTCATTTTCTTTTTATGAACCGATCTTATGATCTAAGTTGCGGATTTAACAAGTTAGCTCGAGTTGATTTGAGTTGTTTTTTTTAATTTTTTTTAATTGATTTTTTTTATTTTATCCTTCAATATTAGATTGGTTGAGAATTGAGCTTTGTAATTTTTTTTATTTGTTTTTTATAGGTTTATCCTAGTCACATGACTCAAGTCGCAAATTTGGTAGGTTAACTTGATTTGGTAGGTTAACTTGAGTTGACACGAATAGTTTTTTGTTTTTTTTTAATTTATTTTTTTTCAAATTTTCCTTGGCTGATTAGAAACTGATCTTTGTAATTTATTTTGATTTTTTTTTTATAAAGTTATTATGATCTTATAAACTTAGTTGCAGATTCAATAGGTTAATACGGATTGATTAAATATGTTATCGTCTCAATATTTTTTAAAAAATTTCATTCAATAATTTATTATATCAATATTTTAAAAACAAATAGTCGTTCAATATATTTTTATGTTAAGAAAATTGATTCAACCCACAAGACAATAATCTAGGAAAGTAAACTAAAAAGTAATGTAAAACACTATTCATTTCTTCATGGCATTACACTTGGATTGATACAAAGCAACTAACTCAAGCCCCATTTTTTTTTTTTTTGTACTTGAACAATTATTCGTTTCAGACACTTAACCTTTTTTGTTTCAACATCACCGTTCCATGTTCATACAATTCTAAGCCTGATGATGAGTTTAGATTTGCATGCTACATTATATTCACAATGTTAAAAAAATATCTTGACATTAAATAAATATTTGATTTGATAAAATATTGTTTAATTTATCAATTTAGAAAAAAAAAAAAGAGCACAAACTAAATATATCATAAAAACAAAAAATTGTCTTTTTTTCTTCTTTTTGCTGTTCATAAAAATACAGTTTGGAGAAGACGGGAAGTTGCTCGGACCCGTCTCCCATCAGGTTGGATAAGAACCGAATTTTTGTAGGATGAGTTCTGATGGATATCAAAGAGGTCGGACCAAGTTGCCTTGGACTCACCTTTCTTCCGAGCCTTTAAAAATAAAATAATGTTCTTACAAGCTTGAGGCTTTTCAGGCCTTCACTTCCCTGTAAATGTTGGATCCTTCATCATGTTACCTAGAAATCCTAATCTAAATTTAAAAAGAACCCTAATCACCTTCCTTGATAAATGCAAATCAATGCTACAATTGAGCCAACTTCATGCTCTAGTAATCACCTTTGGCCTCTCTCAAGATGACCTTTTTATGTCAAGAATCGTTTCTTTCTCTGCTTTATCTGATTCAAACAACACTGATTATTCTTACAGGGCTTTGTTAAATCTCCAAGACCCAACTATCTTTGAATGGAACTCAGTCATTAGGGGTTATTCAAAGAGCAAGAACCCAAATAAATCCATTTCAGTTTTTGTCAAAATGTTGCAAGTTGGAATCTACCCTGATCATTTAACATACCCTTTTCTTGCTAAGGCGACATCGCGACTTTTAAGGAAAGAACTAGGGGTTTCAATTCATGGGCATGTAATAAAATCTGGGTTTGAGATAGATAGGTTTGTTGCTAATTCTTTGATTCATATGTATGGTTCTTGTGGTGATATCGTGTATGCTCGGAAGGTGTTTGATGGAACTCCTGTGAAGAACTTGGTGTCGTGGAATTCGATGGTTGATGGGTATGCAAAGTGTGGATATTTGGATTTGGCGCGTGGTTTGTTTGATTTGATGCCTGAAAGAGATGTTAGGTCATGGAGTTGTTTAATTGATGGGTATGCTAAAAGTGGGAATTACGGGGATGCTATGGCAGTTTTTGAGAAGATGCGGACTTCAGGCCCCAAGGCTAATGAGGTTACTATGGTTAGTGTGCTATGTGCTTGTGCTCATTTGGGTGCTCTTGATAAAGGGAGGATGATGCATCAATATTTGGTTGATAATGGGTTCGAATTAAATTTGGTTTTGCGGACTTCTCTTATTGACATGTATGCAAAATGTGGGGCAGTTGAGGAGGCTTTCGCTGTGTTTCGTGGGGTCTCGCTGAGAAAGAGCGATGTGTTAATTTGGAATGCTATGATTGGAGGGCTAGCAACTCATGGTTTGGTTAAGGAATCGCTTGATTTGTATACAGAGATGCAAATAGCTGGGATTAAACCGGATGAGATCACGTTTCTGTGCTTGTTGAGTGCTTGTGCTCATGGTGGATTAGTAAAGCAAGCTTCGTATTTCTTCGAGGGTCTTGGTAAAAATGGCATGACACCAAAGACTGAGCATTATGCTTGTATGGTGGATGTTATGGCTCGTGCTGGTCAAGTGGCGGAGGCATATCAGTTTTTGTGTCAAATGCCACTTGAACCGACGGCTTCAATGTTAGGTGCTTTACTTAGTGGATGCATGAACCATGGAAAATTAGATCTTGCCGAATTAATAGGGAAGAAGCTTATTGAGTTAGATCCAGAGCATGATGGTAGATACGTTGGCCTGTCAAATGTTTATGCCATTGGCAGACGCTGGAATGAAGCAAGAATCATGAGAGAAGCCATGGAGCGTAGAGGGGTGAAGAAGACTCCTGGGTATAGTTTTCTCGAGATGTCTGGAGCTCATCATAGATTCATTGCACATGATAAATCACATCCTAGCTCAGAGCAAATTTATACAATGCTAAGTTTTATTGTAAGCCAAATGCAATTTGGTGTTCTTAAGGAAGGTCAAGAACACTGTTTGTATGGTATAGAGGGTATTTGAGTTACTTAATTCTTCTTTAAATAAATCTTATTCAGGTTGCTAAAATTCTAAATGGGTTCTTCTGTGCAGAATTTGTTACTTTTCTTGGTTGCTTGCCGCTACCATTCTCTCCGTTTTCTTAACCACAAGATTCTCTTTCCCCTCTGAAACTTTTCAATTGACTAACAGAATTAAGAGCACAACTGTCAAAGTTTAATTTCATATCCCTCTAGGCCACTAAACAAACACTGTCTTAACTCCCAAGTTATTATAGAATTCATTTATCCCTTCCTTATGCTAGGGCCATAGAGAAAAAAGAGTAGGATCAGAAACACAGCACTATTCTTCATAAAATAAAACCATAGTTTCAAGATAAAGTGCATCTTAAGACAGTAGTGCAAACATACAAAGGAATATTAAGCAGGAATTAATTCTGTCTTAAAAACATGGCGAATTAAAATATTATAGGTACTATGCCCAACACTTCCATGTGAGAAGCCCTTCTCCAAATCTGACAATTCTGCACAAATCACAAAACAACTCGAGTTATAAAAGGGAAACAGCAGCTAAGGCTGATATTGTTACTCTCACTAGCCATTCTTTCCTCACCTAGACACTAGAACCTTGAAGGCAGGGTTGAGCAAGCTGAAGATGGTATGGATCAATTTGATGAGAGATGGTTGAAAGCTGCAGCACACTACTGGGTTCTCCACAGAATGGGAATTGATCCAGGACTTGCTGAGGTTCCACCGGCTTTGCTTCCATCGCTGCGTGCTGATATTCCAGCGCTACACGATTCTCCTGAATCTAAAATATGATCCATCAACCAAACAAAAAGATTACAAAACGGAGGTAAGAAATTAGAATATGGTCTAGACTGTATAATTCATATGATTCCAGCATATAAAAAGTTCCTAATGAAATATATGGGGAAAAATACCCTTACCCAGCGGTACATATTGCTGTTTTCCTCCTCCAACATACGCTCCTAACAGTTACAACAACAGTAAAATCAGATCCTGCTGTAGAGTTAATGTGCATCAAAGTGGGATTGTGTGTTTGAGACTAAGAGACTCACCTTCCTGCGAAGATTTTCCAGCTGCTGGTGCAAGAGCTCATTCTGCATGGAAATGAAAGAAACATATATATATAAACAACCTTAGAAGAATAGAAATCTAGGAATTCATATCACAAGAGTTGACTTCAAAAAAATGTAAGGCATACTTTTTCTCACCATTTCTGGATTGTTTAGTTACCTTGCGATCTCGGACCTTGATAACCGAGCGTTCAAGTTCTTGTTCTACTTCATCCAACTCCTCGAAAGGAATAGAGCTCGTATCTTCACCTGTATAGCGGCGCATGTTAGATTGAAGACGGCGAGTCTCGTTCCTCAGCATCGCCAATTCTCCAAATAGTTGTTCCTAAGAATTAAGAAGGGAAAAGTTACCATCAAATGTAAAATTAATTCATCTTAAAACTTCATGTCTGTTGAGAATATTAATTTTACCCGGCTATCGTGCTCAGGAATGCGAGTTCCAGAAATCTTCTGGTACCTCTCTATGAGTTGCTCCATCCTGCAACACATTACATTCTTGTCATATGAAAAATGTGCGTGTGATTTTATAATTATATGGTACTAAAACATCACCACCATGAACAAGGACAAGGGTTCAGTCTGTTCTCTCTTTCTGACTATATATAAGGGAATTGATTTAAGGCAGTTCTCAAAAATGGGAAATGGGAAATGAAAAATGACTCCCAATTTAAGGCACACCGCAAGCTTCTTTTTTCCTCCTTATATAATATTAATTAATGACCTCATCAAGGGACTGCAATCATAACCAACCAGTGATGATCTGAGACTGAGATAACATATATTCCACACATTTCATGCACATTCTGTACTATTTTCCGCTCTTTGACTAAGATGAACTCTAAAGAACAGAAGAAAATTAACAATCAGAAGTTGATATATTTATTAAACGATGCATGGTTGTGATCATCATAGGTAGGCAGTTGGTTGGATTTCCAACTCTTTTTTCAGGGCTAGCTAGATCATAATTTACAGAGGATTAAGAGACCCAATCATTCCTTAGGATGATCAATTTACAAGATCTTGAACTGGTATTGAAAGGGAAAAAACGGCATCAAAGATAAGCTGCCCACGAAAGAAAAAGTAAGAAAAGAAAAGAGAACACTTCGACGGTGGAAAACCCTAGTTTGTCAGAAGCTTGCACAGAAAGTCAAGTCCTACTCATGCTGGTCAATTAAAATCTTTAATGAAAGTTATGGGGCTGGTATTTATCAGTTGGATCAGAATGCTGGGAACAAAAGGGGCCTTCTATGTATGAAACAGATTCAAGTCATCAAATGAAGAAAATCATGAAGATCGGGTACTCGAAAATCTAAGACACAAAAACATAACGAAACAAAAAAGGAAAAAGAAAGAAGAAGAAGTAATTTTTATATGGGATCAGAAGGGGTCCAACATTGTAAGAAAAATCAAGTAGAAGAGCATAAAAAACCAGTGTGTTACACAGAACGAAAGCTAAGAAAAATAAAGTTTGGAATGGTAGTGAGTAGTGATGAATAGAGGACCTCAAACCCTCGGTGCAGTACTGACACAACTTTCCAGTGCTGGAAAAGATGATGAGCCCGATTTGAGCATCACATAGCACTGAAAGTTCATGAGTCTTCTTCAAAAGCCCAGCTCGACGCTTTGAGAAGGTGACTTGCCTTGTTGTCTGGTTCTCAATCCTCCTAATGGCTATCTTTCCACGCCCCATAATTCTTTTGCCTTTTACTAAGGGAAAGAACAGAAGTAAGGAAGTCAGTGACCCTCTTTTCTCACAAACCTGTTTTTCTGGTTTTGCAAGAAATTAACACACAGTGATTAGTTCCAAAAACCACAAAAGGCATGAAAATTATAATGGAAAGTAAATGAAAAGTGAATTTGTAATAATGATGAGGAATTACTTGTAGCTAGAAGACACAAAGAAATGACAAATGTAAAGTAAGTTTCTGAAACCTAAAATTAATTATAACTTGGCATAATTCTCTAGCCAAGATGATAATCACAGAAGAAAGAAAACTTTCTATATTACCTATCTTTGTTTCTCTTGCTTGTAGAAAATGGAGAGTTTGTTTTTCAGAAAACTGTTGGGATAAAATTTATTAGTACTAATCTATATGCAGACTGGCTCTTTACTTGAGCAAAACTACCAAAATGACCTCATGCATGAACTTCTGCACGATCCTTGACAGACAAGAGTTGAAAAGGACTTGTTAATCTATAAACCTTTTTGTTTTGTAATTCAAACCAGTGGTGATGCAATCAAGACCGGAGTAATGAATTTTTCTTATCTTGACTATTAAATAAATATATAACTCTTTTTTAAGATAAATTATTAATTTATGTATATGAATTTTTAAAGTTAACAGTAAAGTTTTAATTCAAATTCATTATCCAAAATATTAAAAAATAAATTTGAAAATATATAAAATTAAAGTGAAAGTAAAAATAAACTCACTATTAAAGTTACATCACCATTGTTTTTCCTCTCTCAATTCCTCCTTTCTTCACTTAATTTCTCCTTCGATATTTTGTGAAATATAATTTATCTATAATCGAATCTGAATCGATATTGTAACAACCCCTCAACTGGGATAAAATAACAATCTCATATCAACTGAAAAACAAAGTAATTAAATTTTTTTCCTCTCTCAATTTCTCCTTTCTTCACTTGATTCTTTCTTAGGTTAGTGTTTTATACGTTGGACTTTGTAAGTTTACAAGGTTATTCTCTCACTTTTCTTATTTTTTGTCCTCGGATTTTTTTTATATATTTTTCCCTTACTTTTCTCTCTTTCTCTCTCGCCTTTTCTTTTCTTTCTTTTCCTATTCTGCTTCTGCCCAGTCGGCAACTTATAAAAGGAATGAAGAATTGATTTGTTTTATTTTTTAATGGCAAATAACCATTTTACCTTTAATGAGTCGTATTGCTTTTATTTGACGGTCCTTTTTTTTGTTAGCAGTACCAAACTTTGTTCATCCTAAAATTTTAACCAGATTTTATTCAATATATTTTAAGATCTCTCGTAAAATTTCAGCTCAATCTGATGATCGGATTGAAAATTACACTCAATAACGTAAAACTGGCCAAATTGTGATTTTTTATCAAATTTCTGAATTTCTCCAAAAATTCTGAAATTTTAAACCAATCTAAAACATTATATTAGAAGGCTCCACGTAAATTTTTAAAATTTTTAATAACTCAATTGAGAATTATAAATTATTTTTACATAAAATTAATTTCAAAATATTAATAAAATCTTTACCTAGGCTAGAGCCCACCCAAGTCTTTGCATTGCCTCCGCCCTTGGATGCAATAATTCATTGGTATAGATATGGTCAAATCACACAAAGGTTTCATGCGTGGCTAGTGGCATGGATTGTAATTTGATGGAAGGCATTTTCTTCCTTTTATTGTCCTGTAATGGGATCATGGACAAAAGGTTGCTGTGACATTTAACCACTCTCTGAGTCTGATCTGCCAGCCTACCTGAACTTTGCCAATTTGGGATCGTTTTGAAAATGGTCAGAAAGCTAGGTTTACTAAGAAAAGAAAGGCAAGAGGTGTTGGCCAAAACCCATGACCTAAAAGGTAATTACAAGGTGTAACAATCCCTTGAGAGAGACTTTCTTGCATGGTAATTCGTATTCATGGTTATAGATGTTGAAGTGAAACTGATTTTCTACGCTTGAGGAGCCTTAGGGTGGCTAGGTGATGATATTTATACGCATGATCATGCATGTAGTTGAATTATACATATATCTTTCAATAATACTGATATGATCTCCACCGAAGGTCTTTTTCCTGATGGGTACAAAGCATACCCATCTTTAACTTTTGGCTTGAAAATTTCTCATACTACCACACTCGTTTCATATGCATGATCTATTTTGTAGGCGTAGGTCACAGGCTTCTATTTTGGCAGATATATACAGGGGCACATATTGTGCTGCGTGCATCTAGCTTGGCCACAATTAATGGTGATGAGCCCGACACATTTACAAATCAAGCTGAAGAAAATGTTGCCATTCAAGATGTAAAGTACACATGCATGGATTAGCTAAATTTTGTATGCTCAAATTTATAATTACATGTATCATTTTGTTCCATATGATGTTATGACCTTGATAAATCATGCATGATTGGATAATGAACAATCAAGTAAAATTGTGAATGGAAGATAAATTACAGTGAGCCAAAATAATTAACCCTGTACGTAAATCTTGGGTGCTTGCAATTTCAGCTTTAGGAAATGATGCTGTAATTTGGTTGTTCTTCTCAAGTTTGAGTGATGAACATGCAATAAAATGCCAATAATTAAGCAGTTTGTGGAACTAACACTATTTCCTGTCATTTAGCAAATGATAACAATAAAATTCTGATAGGAGTCCTAGCAATGAAGAAAATAACTAAACACCGCAAGCATCCAGCAATACTTCAAAAGGGTAAGTGTGATCTCTTAATTTATCTTAATTACTTTTAATTAGAGATTAATATTGTATAAATGTACTGCTTGTTCTACAGATTTCTGTGCAATGAAAACTTGTAGTGAAACATTGATTGGTTTTTCTGTTTAGTGTGGCAATCCTTAGTCAGAAAGCACATGTTTTCGATTCTAAAAATGGAAGACTTAGGTTGAGCAACTTGCTGGCCCCCCTGTGTTTGTCTTTCATTGATGTGTGTCAACATCCATTGTATCCCACTTGGGCTATATGCACCACAATATTAATGGCCAGCCTACTCATCGATTCCCTCTTTTTTTTCTTTATTCAAGGGAGAGATTCCCATCTATTTTTATCAAAGTTATTATTACCATTTTTATTTATTTATTTATTTATTATTGCCGAGAAAAAGTGCCCATTTGAGCTGTAAATTTGTAAATATAAATTAAGTTATTTGCAGAACAGCACCATGTTATCAACAGTGATTAAAGGCTGATTAGATTTATTTCAAGCTTAAATATCATTGCCATGCATGTCATAGTCTATGATGATCCTTCATCTCCCCGGAGGCTGGAGCACTATATATTACTGTATATTTTTAATGAATTCCCATATATCATTATGCCATGTACTTATTTGCAGCATATCATAGAGAACCAACATAACTAATAGTTTTAGATTTGTCATACGAAATTCAGAAGGCCATCATCACCTCAAGGCCATGTTATTAGCAGAACTTTTCTAATATCTCAAAATTAACCTTTAATGTTATAAAATTAATAGTAACAACTAGCATATTCCATTTCAATCATTTAATGCTTAGTAATGGTGTTTAAAAAACCCAACATATTTGTAATATTTGTATTATTTAACACAACATAACCTGTAAAGTCAGGTAATATAAATGTTACAAATGATATTGGGTAAAAAACAAATCTAAGAAATGGATATTACGAGTCGACGGCTTGAGATTTTTGAAACCCAGTCAACAAAACCCAACTTTTATACTCTATACTCCTTTCATCTTTATATTTGATAGTTTATGAATTACGTATTTATTTTTATTTAATTTAACTTAGAAATATTTTGGCTTCCTATTAGATTTTTTCAATATAACAAAAAATAACTTGTCTCTTCAATTGTTGGAGGGGAAAGGTTACTAAAATTTAATGGTGGTGTACTTTATAAAAATCAGACCTGATATTTAGGATGTCATGACACATATAGCTAGTCTATATTATAGATTCACCTTTAAACTTAAATATAAACCCATGAAAATTAGAAATATAAACATAATTTATAAATATATATAATATTCACTGAAAAGCTTTAACCTAATCCAATATATTCAACAAGCTCAGGTCTTTAAAAAAGAAAAAAAAAAGAATCAATCAAGTATGTACTCAATATATACACTAATCTAAGTTATGTATATGCATGAATACCCCAAGGGCTAAGACATAAAGTAGTGCAGGACCCAATTTATATCCACCAGCCTGAAGTTGTGGATTCGGACATGACATCCTAGACTTCATCAAACATTGTTCTTTGCATCAGTACTGTAATGCCATCCTCATTTTGGGTCGGTCCGCCAATTATCTAGGTGTGTCCTAAACTTTTGATACGTCAAGTCATAAATATACACTGGCGATGATG
>Ga0307515_10003892_pt1 | contig 31165 bp, 27 predicted proteins | sample 17_EM_MG_FD_194513 | JGI IMG/M metagenome (GOLD analysis project Ga0307515, IMG submission 194513) | Populus trichocarpa ectomycorrhiza microbial communities from riparian zone in the Pacific Northwest, United States - 17_EM | ecosystem: Host-associated > Plants > Roots > Unclassified | place...
AATGGTGTCCGCCCGCAATATCATCGTCGACTATCCCGGCCGCAAATCGCTCTTGAAAAAGGGAGCCGCCAAGCGTGCGCTGCACGGAGTCTCGATCGACATCCACGAGGGCGAGGTCGTCGCGCTGGTGGGCGGGTCAGGTTCCGGCAAGACGACGCTCGGGCGTACCATTGCAGGCCTCGTCCGCGAAACCGAGGGCGAGATCCTGTTCCAGGGACGCAGGCGCGACACAGACTGGCAGGATTATCGGCTGAACTGCCAGATGGTGTTTCAGGACCCCTACTCGTCGCTTGATCCGCGCATGACCATTCTGGCGCTGGTGGAGGAAGCCCTTCGGCTTGTTCCCGGCATCGATCGCGTCGCCAAGAAGAAGCGTGCCTATGAAACGCTTGAGGAAGTCGGGCTCAGCGCGGAATACGCACTGCGCTATCCGCATGAACTCTCGGGCGGTCAGCGGCAGCGCGTGGCGATTGCCCGCGCGATTGCTCGCCGGCCGCGCTTCCTCATTGCCGACGAACCGGTGTCGGCGCTCGACGTGACCGTCCGGGCTCAAGTGCTGACGCTCTTTTCCGACCTGCAGAAGCGTTATGGCTTTTCCTGCCTGTTCATCAGTCACGATCTCGGCGTCGTCGAGCAGGTGGCCGACCGCGTCGTCGTCATGCAGGACGGCCGGATCATCGAACAGGGCGATCGCGACAAGATCTTCGACACCCCGAAGGAGGCTTATACGCGGCGCCTGCTCTCGGCCATCCCTGCGCTCGATCTCAACGAGACCGGCGGCGTCAAACTGAAATGGCGCCTGGAGAATTGAAAATGACCAACAGCAAGACAATCGTCGAACCGGCTGGCGCTATAGCCGAACGCCTGAACGCCATCTGCGACGCACAGACCTTCGTCACGCGCTTCAGCATCCGTAACCTTCTGACCGGCGAGACGTTCGACCGCGGTGCGGATGAGGAAACGCCGTCGGCAAGCACGCGCAAGACATCGATCATGATGGCGGCGCTCAAGGCGGTCCATGAAGGCCGGCTCGATCTGGATGAGCAGATCACCTACGAGGTACGCTTTGCCGAAGAAGTGGCCAGCGGCATGTTCCGCTACATGACGCCCGGCATCGTCATCTCGCTGCGCGACGCAATCACCGGCATGATGGTGCTCAGCGACAATGTCTGCACCAAGATGGTCTTCGAACGGCTGACGCTGGAAGAGGTCGACAACTATTGCAAGTCGATCGGCATGAACGGCACCCATCATCGCTTCCTCATTCCGCCACTGGCCTTGTCATCCGATCACACATTGAAGTCCGTCACCACGACGACGGCGCGCGATCAGGTGTTTCTGCTGCAAACCATCCTCGACGCCCAGACATCGCCGGAAGCCGCTGCGAGGTTGGGTGCTTCACAGGACCTCTGCGCTTATGCGCTCCAGACGCTGAAGAACCAGATCCTGCGTTATGCCATTCCGTCACGACTGCCGTTCGGCACCGTCGTTGCCCACAAGGGCGGCACCGGAAAGCGCGGCCGAATGAATGCCGGCATCGTCTACCGAAACAGTGTGCCCTTTTACATCATCGCCGCCTTCACCGATCAGGTGCCGCAGGAAATGCCCGATGGCACACCGGGCTACACGCTATCGCTCGAAACCATCGGCAGGCTGTCTCGCACCTGCTGGGAGGCATTCTAGGCATGAACACACAAGCATAAACTTCAACAAAAAGAGGGTAGAACATGAAGAGCATTCTCCTAGCCGGAACGATCCTGATGTCGCTTGCCGGTGTTTCCGCCGCCCGCGATATCGTCATTGCCCAGAGTTCCGACCTGCGCAGCAGCAATCCCGGCGTCAACCGCGACGGCAATACCGATGGCGTCATCCTGCACCTCGTCGAAGGCCTTGTCGGTTATGCCAACAATGGCGAGGTAAAGCCGTTGCTGGCCCAGTCCTTCGACATGTCCAGCGATGGCTTGACCTATACGTTCAAGCTGCGTCCCGATGTCAAATTCCACAACGGCAAGACGCTGACTGCCGACGACGTGGTCTGGAACTGGAACCGCTACATGGATCCGGCGACCAAATGGACCTGCATCAAAGATTTCGACGGTGGCGGCACTCTGAAAGTCACGGGCGTGAAGGCCGTCGATGCGCAGACCGTGACGATGACGCTGGAAAAGCCATCGGCCGTTTTTCTCGGTCTGATGTCACGTCCCGAATGCGGCTATACCGGCATGATTTCACCGGACTCGATTGCAGCTGACGGTACGTTCGACAAGCCGATCGGCACCGGCCCGTTCAAGTGGGACGAATGGAAGAAGGGCGAATATATCCATCTCGCCAAGTTCGACTCTTACGTCTCGCCCGCCAATGACGGCAAACCGGACGGAATGGTCGGCTCGAAGCGTCCGCTCGTCGACGGCATCAAGTTCATGGTCATACCGGATGCCTCCACGGTGAAGGCCGGCCTGCAGTCTGGCGTTCTGGACACGGCCGAAATCTCCCCCGACCTGATTCCCGAGTTTGAAAAGAGCGAGACAACCCAGGTGATCATCTCGCAGAACAACGGCAAGAACCTCTTCTACATCCAAACCCGCGACCCGGTGATGGGCAAGCCGGGCGTGCGCCGGGCCATGGCCATGGCACTTGATCTGGACGAACTGGTCGCGGCCGCATCGAACGGGACCGGCAAGGCGAACGGTTCGATGGTTTCCTCCGACTCGGTCTATTTCAGCGAAATACAGAAGAAGCGCCTGCCCTATGACCTTGAAGCGGCGAAGAAGGAACTGGCGGACTCAGGCTACAAAGGCGAGCCGATCAGCATCATCGCCAATAAGCGCGGCAATGTCCCGAGTTTCCCGGCGGCTGTCATTGCACAGGCCATGCTGCAGCAGATCGGTCTCAACGCGCAGATCGAGGTTCTTGACTACGCCACCCAGGTCGATCGCCGCCGTTCCGGCAACTATCAGATCATCTCGCAATCGGTGGCTCCACGTCTCGACCCGGCTTTGATGTATAGCTTCTACACCGGCGACAAGGACAAGAATGCATCGCTGATGTGGGACAATCCGAAGGCGATCGCGTTGATGAAGGCTGCCTATGCCGAAATCGAAACCACGAAACGTCAGGCGATCTTCGACGAATTCCACGAGCTGATGCTTCAGGAAATGCCGGGCATCTTTCTCTACGACATGATTGATGTCTGGGGGGCAACCAAGGCCTTGAAGGGACAGCCCGTCTGGCAGTCGAACGCCCGCCTGTGGGAAATTTCTCTCGACAAGTAAGATACGGAGACAGGCAGGCGCTGCACATCATGTCGCGGCGCCTGTCCAGCTTTCAGGCTTGCCAGCTCGCGCTGGCCAGCTTGCACCAGGATCATCCCGATATATTCCCCGAGGAAAAAGCATGCCCGATACTGCTGCCTTGCAGTCGCTCACCAAGGCCATTGATGCCCTGGCTCCCGATTTCACCACCCTCAGCGACACGATCTGGGAGTTTGCCGAGCTAAAGTTCAACGAGATCCAATCATCGGAACTGTTGGTCAAAACCCTGGGGCAGAATGGATTTTCCGTTCGGCAGGATATTGCGGGGATGAAGACGGCCTTTATCGGCGAATACGGCCGTGGCAAGCCTGTCATTGCGTTTCTCGGCGAATATGACGCCTTGGCTGGCATGAGCCAGCAGGCGGGCGTGGATCAACCCGTGGCAACGACGCCAGGCGGAAGCGGCCATGGCTGCGGTCACAATCTCCTTGGCAGCGGATCGATGCTGGCAGCGATAGCGCTTGCTAAGCATTTGGAAGCCAATGGTTTGCCGGGAACCGTGCGCTATTACGGCTGCCCCGGCGAAGAAGGTGGCTCAGGCAAGACCTTCATGGTGCGGGCCGGCGCCTTTGCCCATGTCGATGCCGCGCTGACATGGCATCCCGCACCTTTCAATGGCGTGCGTTCGACGAACAATCTTGCCGTTCTCGAATATTATTACCGGTTCAAAGGCGTTGCTGCCCACGCGGCAAATGCTGCGCACCTCGGACGCTCCGCGCTGGATGCCGTTGAACTGATGAATGTCGGCGTCAATTTTCTGCGCGAACACATGCCACAGGATTGCCGGGTGCACTATGCGATTACAGACACCGGCGGACGTGCCGCCAATGTCGTGCAGGCAAATGCCGAAGTCCTCTATCTCGTTCGCGCGCCGGAAGTGTCTCAGGCGCTCGCGCTTGCAGAGCGCGTCGATCAGGTCGCACGGGGCGCAGCGATGATGACCGGGACGGACGTCGAGATTATTTTCGATACGGCTTCCAGCAATCTGCTTCCCAATCTGACGCTCGAAAACGCCATCCATAACAATCTCGTCTCGATCGGTCCTGTCCCGTTCGACGAGAGCGATATCGAGTTCGCCCGGAAGATACAGGCAACGTTCAACGACGAGGCAATCAAAAGCAGTATCCGCCTCTACCAGATCAGGAAGGACGTATTTTCCAAGGAAAAAATCGACGGTTCGACGCCGCTGCACCTCGGCTTGCGTGACTTCGAAGGCCAGTCGCATTTCCGGGCAGGCTCGACCGACGTCGGCGATGTCAGCCGCGTAGCCCCGACGGGACAATGCTGGGCGCCAGCCTGGGCGATCGGTACAAATCCCCATACGTGGCAAGTGGTTGCACAAGGACGAAGTGCTGGTGCCCACAAGGCGATGATCCACGCGGCCAAAGCGATGGCAGCAACAGGGCTTGACCTCGCGACATCACCCCAACTGCTTGCCGACGCAAAAGAGGAATGGTTAGAAAAAATAAGAGAACAGCCTTACGTCTGCCCCATACCGGACTACATCTCACCGGCGGGCCCGCTATCCACCGATGAATTTTGATTTGCCGCTTGGGCCGCCTCTAGATACAAGCAACGTCATTCATGTGCCCGCCGTTGTCTATAAAGCGATCCGCCCCGCGCGATGTCCTGATCATATTTGCGGAATGGCCAACCGGTTCGCCGTCTCCACGAGTACACGATCGGAATTCGGTGCACCCATAAGGGATAGTGAGAGTTCCCGACCCCCACCGGAGGCCGGGAATGCCAGCTGCGGATAGCCCCCGAGACCGGCAAGACACAGCAACCGGATGCTTGCCGAACGAAAAGCCGTGAGTTGGTCCGGGCTTGCATCGCGCGGTGGTGCGTCGATCGCCAGGGTGGGCAGCGCCATCAGCTTGCAACCGGCGAGAAGTTGCGCCGTCTGGTTCCGAAATGCGCTGCATATTCGACGCGCTTCCTGAACATCGACCGCACCGCGGTGCGATCCAGCGAGAAGTCGAGCGGCGATGCCGGGCGCGATAGTCGAGCCATGCTGCTCGAAGAGGATCCTGTTGCTCTCCCAAGCCTCCTTCTGCAGGATGGTAAGAAAAGCGGCGGCGAGATCGTCGAGGCTAATGGAAGCAACGGAGCGGACGGTCTGCATCGGCAGGCCGGATGATTTGATGCTCACAACGATTGCCTCGGCCGCACCGGGTTCGATAGCCTGCATCACATCCTCCACGATGAGTATGGAGCACAGTCGACCCACGGTCAAAGGCAGTCCAACGGCGTCCATGACCGCTGTCATAGGCTTGAGCCGCGCGGTAATGAATCCCGGCACGTCGAAGCTCGGTGCCAGTGGCCGAAGGCGATCGGTGTTCAAGCTGCCATGTGTTGGCCGCCAGCCGACCAGGCCGTTGACTGCGGCGGGAAGCCTGACCGAGCCCGACGTATCCGTGCCAAGCCCGATATCCGCCAATTTTGCTGCGACGGCGACAGCCGAGCCGGAGGAGGAGCCGCCGGGTATCCTGTCCGGATAGACTGGATTGATCGGCATGCCGAAGTGAATGTTATCGCCGATTAGCGAATAGGCGAGCTCGTCGGTATTAGCCTTGCCGACGAATTGAGCGCCGGCATCAAGCAGTGTCTGGACGAGGGGCGCAGTCTGCGTCTTGATGCCAGAAGCGGCCAGAAGCACCGGATTGCCGGCTGCCGTCGGATAGCCGGCAACATCGAACAGATCTTTCACCGCCAGACGAAGTCCACACAAAGGACCGGTGTCTGCGCATTGTACCTCTGCGTGTGGATAAGGCGCGAACGCGTTCCACCGGTCCTCCATGGCAGCCGCCTCCTAGATCTTCAGATGCTGCATGACGCGCCCGACGCTGTCGGCACCATTCACGCTGACTTCCTGGATGACCCCGAGCTTGAGAATGCCCCACCGATCCGCGACCGAAAGTGCGAAGTCGAGGTTCTGCTCGACGAGCAGCACAGTCGTGCCGCGTCTCTCACGATCTTCTTTCAGCGCCTTGGCGATATTCTGGACGACGGAAGGCTGCAGGCCCTCGGAAATTTCGTCGATCAGAAGCAGCTTCGGGCGCAGCATCAGAGCACGTGCAAGGATGAGCATCTTCTGTTCGCCGCCCGAGAGCGTTCCGGCCTTTTGGTCAAGACGATCCTTGAGGAACGGAAAGTAGCCGTAGACCTGGTCGAGCGCATCGGCCAGAAGCTTGTCGCTTCTGAGCGCCAGGCGCAGATTGTCGCGGATCGCAAGATCCTGGAAGAGCGGTAACTCCTGCGGGGCATAACCGATACCAGAGGCGATGAGTTCAGCAGGCTTTCGTCCGGCGATTGACGCGCCGTCGACCTTTATCGTCCCGCTGCTCATGCGCAAGAAACCCAGGATGGTCTTCAGCAGCGTCGTCTTGCCCATCCCGTTCTTGCCGAGGAGCGCGAAGATTTCTCCGGAGGGGATGGACAGCGACACGTCGTTAACGACGTCGATGACGCCATATCCGCTCGCCACGCCGTCGAGCTCGAGTTTTACGACCTCAGCCATGGGCGCCTCCTGAATAGATCGTGCGGACAGTTTCGGAATTGACAACCTCCTCGACGGTCCCGTCGAGAACGAGCTTGCCCTGATGGAGAACGACGATGCGGCTCGATATTTCGCGCACGAAGTCGAGGTCGTGCTCGACCAAGATTGCCGCAAAACCCATCTCGTCGGTAAGCCTCTTCAGGATGGTGCCGATCGTCATCCGTTCTGTCTTGGTGAGGCCCGCGGTTGGCTCGTCGAGAAGGATAACGCGCGGCTGCAGCGCAACGACCATCGCCAGCTCCAGTGCCTGCCGCTGTCCGTGCGAGAGCAACGATACCGGCTTATCAAGCATGCCGGCCATGCCGGTTAGCTGCAAGATCTCCACCGTCGGCGCCGGCAGCGCGATCTCGGCGAGCGACCGCGCCGGGCTCGGCCTTTGATGACTGAAACGCGCCATCTTCAAACATTCGCCGATCGACATGCTGTCGAAGATGCTGGCGACCTGGAACTTGCGTCCCACCCCAAGGGCGACGATATCTTGGGGCGTGCAGCCGGCAATGTTCCTTCCGAGAATATGAACCTCGCCTTCGACCTGCTCCCTGCCGTCAGAGAGGCAGCGCATCAAGGTTGTCTTGCCGGCGCCGTTGGGGCCGACGAGGCTAACCAGTTCGCCGGCACGTATTTCCAAGTCGATGCCTTTCAGGACCGACAGGGCGCCATAGGACTTGCCGAGCTTGCGGATCGACAGAAGGCTCGCATCGTCAGCCCGCTTGTCGAACGGTCGCATCGGTGTGGCACTCAGCTTTGTTTCGCCTCCGCCCACTTTCAGAAAACGGGTGACCAGTGAGGCAAGACCACCAGGCAGCAGGATGATCATCACGACAAAGAGTCCGCCGATGATCAGTTGCCACAGGAAGGGTAGGTCACCGGACAGGTTGGCGCTCAAGTAATCGATGCCGATCGCGCCGAACAGGGGGCCAACGATCGTTCCGCGGCCGCCAAGGGCCGTCCAGACCACGAGCTCGGTTCCAAAGACGAAGCCAGTGTTTTCCGGAGCCACGACGCCTGACGCATTTGCAAAAAGAAACCCGGCAAGCCCGCAGACGCCGGCAAGCACCGCGGTCAGCGCGATTTTCAGCCTTGCCGGGTTCATGCCGAGATAAGCGACGCGCGCCTCGTTATCGCGCACTGCGGCTAGCAGGCGTCCGGCATCCGAGCGAACGAAAACGATGGCCAGCACCGCGAAGATGGCGAGGCATACCCCCGTCAGTCTAAAATACCCAGCAAGACCGAGAGGCAGCGTTTCATAGCCGACGAGACCACTGGAAGAACCCGTCCAGACACCGCCGGAAAACACCATCTGCGTTACGACGATCGGTACGACGAGCGAGATCACCGTCGCGTAGAGCGGCGTCGATCCGTGATAAAAAGAGAGCCAGCCGACGGCGAGGCCGAAGATCAGGGGAACAAGGATTGCCACGACAAGCGCCAAGGCGAAGAACGCTGGGCTGGAGCCGAGATGGGTGAGCACCATCGCCGTGGCATAGGCCCCGATCCCGAAGAATGCGGCCTGGCCGAAGGTGAGCACGCCGGTATAACCCCAGAGAAGATCGACGGTAATGGCGAGCATCGCGTAGATCATCGACCGTGTCAGCACGTTGAGGCTGAAGCGACCGAGGAACGTCGGCCCGAACACGATGAGGAGGACCGCACTCACCGCTAGTGTGGCCAAGAGGATGAGACGGATATTGCGTCGATCAAGCACGGGCGAATCCTTTCGGGCGGATGCGCAACGTCACGGCGCAGAGCACGGCAACAGCCATGCCGCCGACAACGGGGCTGAAATAAATGCTAATAAGGACTTGGGCGGCGCCGAAGACGAGACAGGCGGCAGCCAGTGCGCCAAACGAAGAGCCTGCGACCATGACCAGCATGAAAGCGCCGGTCAGCCAGGCGACGCCCATGTTGGGATCGACGCTGGTCAGAGGCGCAAGCAGTACCCCCGCGAGCGCGGCGAGACCGGTCCCGCTCATGAAGGTCGCCAGCCGGACCTTCTCGGTGTCGATGCCGAGCGCGCGCGCCAGCGTCTCGTTCATGATGACGGCTCTCGCGGAAAGACCGAGGCGCGTGCCGTCAAGAAGGAAGGCAAAGCCGAGGCCCAGTATAAGCGCCGCGACGATTGCAAAAAGGCGGTAGAGCGAATAGGTGACGTCGAAAGCGGTGACCGCGCCGGCCAAAAGCGCCGGCGTGAACTGCACGTCGCGGCCAAACCAGAGCGTGATCAACTGGCCAATGACGATGCCGAGGCCCCAAGTCGCCAGGATGGCGTCGAGCGGGCGGCGATAGAGCGGCCGCACTATGAAATGTTCGGTCAACCCGCCCAACGCCGCCCCTACCACAAAGGCTAAGGGAAGTGCACACCAGGGGTTAATTCCCAAACCGGCGACGACTACGGCGCAATAGGCACCGATGGTCAACCATGCGCCGTGCGCGAAATTGATGATCTTCAGCACGCCGAAGATTGCGAGCAGCCCCGCGGAAACTATGAACAGGATGGCTGCGGTACTGAGGATGTCAAGAATGAGTGTCACGGCGAATCTCCCAATGCTGGAGGCGGGGCACGAAGGCCCCACCTCGCGCAAGATCAAAGGTTGGGGCACTGGTCGCCTGGATCGACGTCCTTGAAGCTGTCAACGACCGCGACGCTGCCATCGTCCTTCACCTGGCCAAGATACATCGTCAGTGGCGCATGGTGCTGCTTGCTCATGGAGATTTCGCCGCGGGGGCCTTTGAACGATACTGAGGGCAATGCTTCGACCACGCCAGCCGTATCGGTCGATCCAGCCTTCTCGACCGCCGCCTTGTAGAGGTAGATCGCCTCGTACTGGGGGACGGAAAGATCGTTCGGCGTACGCATGTCTTTGCCAAACTTCTCTTCCATCGCGGTCAGGAACGACTTGTTCTCGGCGCTGTCGATGCCGGTGACGTAGGATGCCGACAGGAAGATGTCCTTGGCTTCAGCGCCCATGCTCTTGGCCGTGCCTTCGTCGACCGCCAGGTTGCCATAGGGCACGTTGATGCCAGCCGAGCGCAGCTGCTTGGTCAGCGTGACGTTCGGAGCACCCCCGGCCGTCGACGTGATGATGGCGTCTGCGCCGGACGATTTCACCTTGGAGATGATCGCTGTCCAGTCGCTGCCGTCCATCGGCAAATAATCCTCACCGACGACTTCCGCGCCAGTCTTCGTGATGTAGTCCTTGGCGAATGTCAGCATGCCGCGGCCGAAGGAATAGTCGGATCCGATGAGGAAGAACTTCTTTGCGCCCTGCTTGTTGACGAAGTTGTCGACGACCGGCGGAACCTGCTGTTCAGGCACCCAGGCATTGACGAAGAGGTTGGTGTTGCAGGACTTGCCTTCGTAGAAGGAGGTATAGATGTAAGGCACGTCGCCCTTGCTGATGATCGGCAGGCCAGCGTTGCGCGCAGCACTCGTCTCCATCGAGATGACGACGTTCACTTCCTTCTGGAACACAAGCGCGTCGAATGCCTTTTGTGCTCCGGCGGCGCCGGATGCATCGTCGGCGATCTCCAGCTGCAGTTGGCGGCCCAGAACGCCGCCATTCGCGTTGATTTCCTCGACGGCCAGTTCAGCCGCTTGCACGACCGAGGGTGCGACGACGCTGTTTGCGCCGGACAGTCCGACCGGAACGCCGATCTTGATCGGGTCTTCGGCATAGGCAACCGTGGCAAAAGCCGTGGAGGCCAAAGCAAGAGCGATGATTCTGTGTTTCATTTTGTTCCCCTTTTTCTTGGTTGGTTTTGGCTAGGTATTAGCCATAGACATCCGCCCGGCGATCGCCGAGCAGATGGTTGAAGCTGTTGAGCGCCCGGGTCTCCGCGACACTCGACAGATCGATTTTCGCGAGGAGAATCTCCTCGCGATCCGCACTTGCAGGGCCGGATATCGGCCAGCCGTCAGGCCCGATGATCAGGCTGCGGCCGATGAAGCGCTGTCCGCGCTCCGTCCCTGTCCGGTCGGCGCAGGCGATGAACATGCCGTTCGAATGGGCCGCCGCCTTGTGAAGGATATTCGCCATCGGCTCAGCGACGCTCTCGGCGCCGGCCATCGGCACCCAGTTGGTCGGCACACAGACGAGTTCGGCGCCGGCCAGCGCGAGCGAGCGAAAGGTTTCCGGAAACCAGCCATCGTAGCAGATGGCGATGCCAACCCGCCCGAACGGCAGGTCGAACACGGGCAGGCCGATATTTCCCTTTTCGAAGTAGCGGTGCTCGTTGTTCCAGAGATGCAGCTTGCGATACTTGCCGATGAAGCCCTGCGGCCCGCAGATCATGGCGCTGTTGTAGAATCGACCGCCGTCGCGTTCGGCAATCCCGCTGACGACATAGATCGAAAGCTCGGCCGCGAGCTGACAGAGAACGTCCGCGCCCGGACCGCCCGGAACCGCACCCGACAGGGCTTCCACCTCTTCGGCGTCACGGAAGTTATAGCCGCTGACGGCTAGCTCCGGCAGAACCACGATATCCGCGCCGTCGGCTTTTGCGATTCTCACCAGTCGATTGATCGCAGCAAGGTTGCGAGCGCTCTCGCCAACAATCGGCTCGAACTGCACAGTCGCGACTGACAACGGGCGCGGGGTTGAGATCTTGGGAACCAAAGTTATCTCCAAACGCAAAAAACCTCTGGCACGGAAATCAATCCGTGAACCAGAGGCTACATAGCCAACATGTGAAAGCGGCAGCCCTGCCGCTGAGCAATCTTGCTCGTTGCCAAAAGACTGTCACAGAAGACCGCCGTCGTCAAGCCGGACGGTCGCGCTAATTTTTCTGTTGCTGAAACAATCTGTTAACGCCCTACTGGCCGTTTTTTCCGCCAATCGATAAGCCAAGGCTCTTCATGGTTTCTTGTGCCGCGATGATGGATTCCGCGACGGTTGCCATCGGCACTCGCTTCGCCGTCGCCTGATCGCGAAGGAGCTTGTAGGCGGCTTCCTCGTCGAGGCTATTCATTGTACGCAGCGCCGCCACGGCTCTATCGACCAGACGGCGTCCCTTCAGCGTGTCTTCCAGTTTCTGGACCTTGCCGGCCAGTCGCTTCTCATAACTTTGCCGATAGCGCGCCAGTGCGAACTGGGTGAGGATACCAAGCGGCCGCAGCGGTTTGCTGACAACGCCGTGGGCATTGAGGTCAATAATAGCCTGCAAGATAGTGGGGCTCTCATAGGTAACGATCGCGATGATGGCGGGTTGCTGCTGTTCGATAATCTGCAGTGCATGTTCGGTTGGAACCTCCTCGACATGCAGGAACAGTGTATCGACATCCGGCGGCAGGATGGACGGCAGAGGCCAAGTCGCGCGCACCTCGCAGCCAAGACGCTTGAGGTGGGCGACCAGCGTGTCGCCATCCTCGTCGCGCGGATGGACAACGAGAACGCGGGCGCGCCGCAAGTCCTGCATGATCCTGCTGGGTCCCGCCATCTCAGGCCTCCAGCCAGACGTCTTCAAACCGTGATGCCGTCAGGTAGGGATCGGGGCGGACGGGTCCCGGCGCCTGCCAGGCGATGTCGAACAGGCCGTCTGCGCGCGCCACACCGATCCGTGGATGTAGCCAGAGGTGCCGCGTGTCGGTGTCGAAGCTCAATCGTCCTTCCGGCGCGAGATAATCTTCCGCGAGGATCTCCTCCGAGATGCGATGCGGCTCGAGGGAGCCTGCACGTGCAAGGGCGCGCGCAAACAGGTGAACCTGGACATAGGCCGGCTGCGACCAGACGCTGGTGGTGACCTCAGGGCCGAAGCGGTCTTTAAATGCACTGACAAAGTGATCATTGGCAGCGGTTTCCACGGTCTGAAAGTAGGTCGCCGACAGTATGTGGCCGGTACAATAGCCTGCGCCTATTTCGCGAATTTCCGTTTCCGCCATCGTCAGGCTCGCAATCGGGACCTTGGAGCGGTCAATGCCAGTTTCGGCATACATGCGATAGAACTTCTGCGCCGGCCGGCCGATGATCGTTGAAAAGACCGCATCGGGTTTCAGGCGGACTATGTCGGCGACAACGGAGTGCAACGTCTCGTCGTCGGCATTGATGGGAATATAGCGCTCGCTGACGACCTCGCCGCCCTTAGCTTCGACGACGTCGCGCATGACGCGGTTGGATTCGCGTGGATAAATGTAGTCCGCGCCGACGAAAAGAATGCGCGGCCCATGATTTCGCAGCAGATATTCGGCAAGCGCGAATGTGTTCTGGTTGAGCGTGGCGCCGGTGTAAACGACGTTCTCCGAATATTCGAAGCCTTCGTACATGGACGGGTAGAACAGAAGGCCATTATGCCGCTCGACAATCGGCAGGATCGCCTTTCTGCTGGCAGACATCGACCCGCCGAAAATAATACTGACATCATCGTCTGTCAAAAGCCGCCGCGCGAAATTGCGATAGGCGGCATTGTCGCCGCCGGGATCATAGGCGACGGGGACGATCGGCTTGCCAAGCACGCCGCCTGCTGCATTGATCTCCTCAATGGCAAGGGCTGTTCCCAGAAAATGCTCGGTTTCCGTGACCTGCGTCACGCCGCTGCGGGAGAACAGCACTCCTACCCGCCACTCATCTTCCATAGTTTCACTCCCGTAAATCACCTCGGCAGGATGCGAGCGTCTATGGAATAAGCTGCTCTGCCCCTATCAACTGCTCGCAAACACAGCGCTTCGACGAATGATTACAGCCGAATACAAAAGATAGAAAGCCACTCTAGCTGTGCAAATTTTCCAACCGACGCCTTCCACCGGAACCATGTCGAGGCGGACGTCCTTTGAGCGCGTCGAGGTCATAACCTTCGGCCATCGGCTCAACATCCGCGAATTGGAAGTGATGCGCACGGAAGCCGAGAAGGGGCCTTCCTCAAGCCCCCGCCATCATCTGCTTCAACCGTGCCGCAATCGTTGCGATCTCCGGTGGCGAGGCATCGAGCCGCTTGAGTTCCGCATCGAGTAGGACCGGCACGCTCGCCCCTTCCGGCAGCGCCGCCAGCGCCATCCCGCGCTGTCCGTAGAGCCAATAGGGCTCTTCCTTCCTGCCAAAGTGCGACAACGTGAGGAGCGGCTTGCCCTTGCGGTCGGTGCCGTATTGGAACTGCACATACTTGCCGGTCAAGACCGGGTTGATTTGGGCCACTTTGACTTCCCGAAGATCCAGCCTGGTTTCCCGCCGCGCCAACCGACGGCTGCGATCGCTCTTGGCGCCCCCCGCGAGAAGGCCAAACCCTGCTGCCGCGCCCACCAGCACGAGGGCACTGTCCACGAGCGTGCGGTTCCACAGCATGTCCAGCCCCAGCGACAGCGCCGCCCGGTCGGGCTGCGATGCCGAACGCACCACGTCGACCTCATAGTCGCCGGTGTGGAAATTCACGAACATCAAATCGATATCGCGCTCCACGCTCGTGCCATTGATTTCGTAGGCGATATGGGCTGAGCAATCGACGAACACCACCCGCCGCGCATGGCATTCCCCATCGCTGATCACTGCGTCGGGCACCGCTACCGGATCGCTCGCCACCAGCCAGTCATTGACCACGCCCGGCGCCTGCCACGCCCCGATGAACCCGGCCACCGCCAGCAGCATCAGACCCCCGAGATAGGAAAATACCCCCGGCCATACCCCCGTCTTCCGAATCCGTATTTTCCGGTTGGGCAAGGCTTGGTTCAGGTCTGTCATGGTTTTTCTTTCGGCTCACAAGGTTCCTACGTCCGCCATACTCCAGCTTTCCGGCCCAGTCTACGCACGGTTCGGCGCCCCCTAAGCCCCACCGCAGAACAATTGCGCGGTCTCGTCGTTTCTGCGCTTCTACCACCAAACATCGCCATGCCGGCGTCCCGACACCTCGAACCGACTGAAGACTATCGGTGTTGTTCCTATGAGGTGCTAAATCCGTCGCCTTGATGGGATCTGAACCGTCGACCCGCCCGGCACTTCTCCAGCATGGACCTGCGATCAGGTTGCAAACACCTCCCGGTAGATAATAATGCCTACCCGGCGCAAGTGCCGAGTATCGGCGTCATCAGCTTTATATGCGTATCGATCCGATCCAGCACCTTTTCGGGAATTTCGCCACGTTCCGGCAGGGACCACCAGAACTGGTTGACGCGCTCAACTGTATCGATCACCGCCTTCATGACAGCAGCTTCCGGCAGTCGCGCACGATTAGCGAAGGCTTTCCATCGCTGGGCGTTCATTGCCTTGAAAGGCCTCTCACCTGCAAGCGACAGCGCCATGGCGTCCGACGGAATGTAGGGGACAGTCGAGAGCACATCGTAGACGGGAGCGAGTGCTGGCTTGTCGCCCTTCCCATGATAGATCAGCGACCAATTCTTGAGGTGCATGTCGCCATTGCCCGTAGTCACAGCCAAAGCCAGTCGGCGGACGAACTCGAGTGCGGCCGAAGTGGACCCAGCAATCCCGAGGGCGGCGGCAATATCGTGATAGGCGGCACCTTCATATTTTCGTGAGGGATAGATGCCAAACACCTGGGCGAAATCCTCTATATGGATTCGCTTGCCTCCAGTGCTGCGATCGAAGCGTTTGACGAGCAGGACTTTTCCGTCGGACAGCGTTTTGAATTCCTCCGGGATACCCTCGAATTCCGATTGCTCGACGAGTTCGTGTTCTGGCACTTCCATGCCAATCGCTTCGGCCAAGGCGAGATTGGCATGTTCGTTTTCCGAGACGCCGGGAAACGATGTCGAGGGAAACTTGGCGATATATGAGCCCTGCTCGTCCCCTAAGGGTATAGTCAGGCCGCCACCCTTACCTGTGTTCTTGATGACGGAAAGTTTCATCTGCACACCCGCGAGCGAAAACCGGGCCTTCGGCCTGGCAGTCGGTAGATCTTCAGTACGATCAACGGTCCGTTGGCTCGGCACAACCCGGACAGCCCCCGGCAGATCCGACCCAAGTGCCGCGAGCAAATCGAAATCATTTCCCGCACGCACGCTACCTGCATGGTGCCTTTCCATCGCCTCACGCAGTTTATCTTCAGGAAGAAGGTTCGCAAAAAACGCTGGCAAAGCTCTTGCGACAGGCTTCGGGTCCTTGCGTAAACCGCCGTTTGCCGCGCGGAAAGACAGACTGAAGACTGGGAAGCCACCCGTCTTGCGATAGCTGTCCTCGAAGTTAAACGCATTGAATTCGCCCGGCGTCCTAACGATTGTGCCGACCTTCAGGTCATTCAGCAGCACTTCAAGTGACGATATGGATCTTGGATCGAGAGGGGCATCAGGCATTGGCATCACCATCGGGACTGACGACGAAAGCAGGAAGGTCATCTTCGTCGCCATCTGGCTTCAGCAGGGCATCAACCGCCGGGACTATAGCCTGCGGAATGAGCATCAGTTCGAGCCCGAGCGCGCGACCAATGTTGATCAGCGTGGTCGTGCGAGCAGCGCTGCTTCCAGCTTCAATCTCGCGGTACCGCGGACGTGATATCCCCGAAAGATCCGCAACTTGCTCCTGCGTGAGTCGCACGCCTTTGCGCGCCGCCTTTAGCATCTGACCTATTTCAATAAGAGCCTCTGATCCCGGCTTCATCGTGATACCTAAACAGTTCACTTACTTTATTTTGATACGTTTACATATCTCGTAATTACAAACCCGTCAAATAAAATGATACCAATAAGTATCATTAAGAAGTCAATGATCTGTTTATAGTTCAATACGCATGCCGACCGAACTTCCTCTGTTTAGCACCTCGGCTGGCAGAGCACCGCTAATCTAAATGTTTTTTTAAGGGCTACCTCTTATTCGCGCTCGCCCTCCACACTGGTGCCGCGTAAATTGGAACGAGCATGCCCAAACAAGATCTTTCATCACGTCATTTTCAGCAGAAAATCTTGGCGTTCTGCGAAGTGCGTATCGCACCGATCGCTTCGAAACGGGCGCTGGAGAATGTCCGGCCGTATCTTGCTAACCTGATCATTTATGGGAAGTCACCACCAATCTTGAATGGTCGCATCGACTGGACGACGATCGGACACGCCTGCGGGATTGAAGAAGAGTTGACGGCAGAACTGAAGAAGGCGCTCCGTCCAGGCTTGGATGCTATTATCCGCTGGCTCGGAGAGCCGCCTGCCGTCGAGGACATACGGTCCACAAAACCACGTGCGAAATCGAAAAAAAACGTTCCGCGCAAGTCGGAAACTGCGACGCGCTCCAGGCCGCGGCAGATCATCCCCGACAAGACCCCGGGTCCATCTTCGTCAGTGCCCAGAGGGCCACAACCGAAACCGATCAGTCCCTTTCCTGAGCAATTGTTCGACGCGACCGATGATCCGTCCAGCTTTCAGGATGCGCTGGTTTATCAAATGCGTTCGGCGAGAGCTACTGGCAACTGTATCGCGCCGTCGTTCGCCTAGGCGAGACTTTCGACGAAAAAACTCTGCTGTCATGGGTTCAGGGTGAGCGCGCACCGCGATCTCTGACGAGCTTCGAGATCCTGTCCCGCATCGAGCGGCGTTATCGACTGGTGCAAGGCTATTTCAAGGCGAAGTTGCCGCACCAATCCCGCTCCCTTCACGGCCATGATATGGGTGACATCAGTGCTGCGGAACGGCGCCGCCTCGCCTGGCATCTGCCGGACGATTTCAGCAACCTGTCATTCTCCAAGCGGGAGGAAATCATCGAATGGGTGCGCAGGGTCATCATCTCGGGCTCAACCGACTATCGCCGCTACCAAGCGGCGGCGATCAAACAGCGTTATGCAATTCGGTTTCCAGGCGTCACTTATGGCGGAGTAGCTCTGTCACCCCGATCGCAAATCATTCCAGACAGCACGAGCCACAATACGGAAACCTTTGAAGATCCTGATCTCCTGTCAGGCGTCGTCGATGCGCCGCCGCGGCTGGCTATGGAGATGGCCGATCTGATCCGCTTCAAGACATCGACGCTGACGGCGATCGGCTTTCAACGCAACGGGGTATGGGGCGAGGAAACCGCATCCCAGAAGGTCGAGCATCTCGGCCTCATGTTCGGGGCGCTCGCCGCCTCGCCCGCCGGCATTGTCAAAGGGCGCGGCGTTCCGCTCAGCCAACTGACCTTTGGCCTGCTGATCTTCCCAGGTGTGTGGGACTGGTACCTGCAATGGCGCGAGCAGCGGCGTGGCTTCTATACCAAGTGGGAAGAAGACATGTTGATGGTGGCAATGGCGCTGACCCGTGCCGAGGTCGGCTGGATCCGTCAGCATCCGGAATTGTTGAAGAAGGTTCAGCCAATCGAAGGGCTGATAGCGCCGGAGGAGATCGAGTTTGCGTTGCGCGACTGGCACGGCGCATGCGATGCATTCCACCGGCATGCCGCCAATCGCTCGAAGGAAATCCAGCGGGTCATGCGCGTTCATCGCGACCCGTTCGAGCCAATCATGGTGATCCTTGAGGCGGACAGCCCGCTGGCAGAATATCGCAAGATCACCGACGAGATCCTGAAGCGCATGCCGGACGAAAACAGCTATCCCCGGCCGGCGGCGGAGGCTGTTCGATCCTTCCTGCTGCTGCGCCTCGGCCTGCATCTGGGACTCCGGCAAAAGAACCTTCGACAGCTTCGCTTGTGCCCGCGCGGGCATTTTCCGACATCAGAACGACGGCTGGAAGACCTGAAATGCGGCGAACTGCGCTGGAGCGATCGAGAGAACGGATGGGAGGTCCTCATCCCGTCGGTTGCCTTCAAGAACTCAGCCTCATCCTTCTTCGGGCAAAAGCCGTTCCGGTTGATCCTGCCGGACCTGCTCGACCTCTACAAATACCTCGAGGCCTATATCGATCGCCATCGCGGTGTGCTGCTCGGTGCGGCAAAGGATCCCGGCACCCTATTCGTCAAGACAGTGAAGATGACAAGCATCAATGCGGCATACGACTCGACGAAATTTTACGAGGCCTGGCGAACCGTGATCCAACGCTATGGTATCTATAACCCCTATACCGGCCGCGGCGCCATCAAGGGGTTGCTGCCTCATGGACCGCATAATCTTCGGGATATTCTGGCAACGCACATCCTCAAGCAGACCGGGTCGTACGAGCAGGCCAGCTATGCCATCCAGGACACGCCGGATGTTGTTCAGCAGCATTACGGTCGCTTCCTACCGCAGGATAAAGCGGCGCTTGCGGCGAAAATACTGAACCAGGTCTGGGAAGCAGCATAGGCAGCCCGGTAGTGAGGCTCGCGAGCCAAAGAGCTGCACCCAGATGCGGATATCATTTCCCCATCTGGGTGCAAATGAGCTTTCAAATGCTCTTGGTCTAGACTGGCGAGCCTATTGGTATCAGGGCAAACCAAACGCTCGAAGTCCGTATTCCTTCGACGGTCCGCTCCAGTTCTGCCAAGACACCAAACAAAGGCTAAGCGGCCACTCAACGGCCCGCTTAGCCTGGCGATTTCCCGAGCGTCTGCCTTGGTGCAGCAGCATAATAAATTCCGAACCCTCATGAAAATCGTGGCACTGGCCACTGGCAAAAATCGGGAAAGAAGATACCTTGCCGCCGGCCCCTTGCGGCATTGCAGGCGTCGAAAGGTTTTAAATGCAGGTATTGGTTCGCGATAACAATGTTGATCAGGCGCTTCGTGTGTTGAAGAAGAAGCTCCAGCGTGAGGGCGTCTTCCGTGAAATGCGATTGCGGGAAGCTTTTGAGAAGCCATCCGTGAAGCGGGCGCGTCAGAAGTCCGAGGCAATTAGCCGTCAGCGCAAGCTTGCTCGCAAGCAACTCCAGCGAGATGGCCTCCTGCCGGCGCCAAAGAAGAAGCCGGCGCCATAAGCGATCCTCTTTTGCAATTTCTCGTCTTTTCTGCGGGTGCGGTGCATCTCACGGCATAGTCGCCACAATCCCGTTAACGACCATTTTGGGCGTCCCATGGCCGTATTATTCAGAACTCCAATCACCGACACCACTGCATTCGAGATGATTGAGGAACGGCTGTCGAGCGACATCGATTTCGACGGCTACTTCAACGTGTACGGCGAGAACGACGAGCTTACTGTGTCCTGGCACCCCGCCATGAACTCCGCGGCGTTTAACGAACAAGTTTCCGATGCCTTGCGATCGATCTGGCAGAAAACACGTTTCTGGCTGGTCTACCAGCGCAGCGACAGCCGGAACGATCTCGGCATCAACGAAATCAGAAGCGCGGCTATCAAGTTGAGCGGCAGTTATCGGGAATCAGCTGTTGTCACTCTGTGCCTGCTTGGGCGTGTCGACAATGAAAGCGATCTCGAGCTGATTTTCCTGTGCTTCCGAGAAGAGACTGAGCGTCGCAATTTTCGCGTCCGGTATGAGGGGAAATTCGTGCACGATGCAGCGCAAAGCTGAACCACTTCTTGCCGGTGCAAGATGCGCGAAGCAGCATCGACGCCGATCCAGATACCAGCCTATTCCCGCTGGACCTCTCGAAGGGCCTCACCAAAGGGTGAGAGCTCCACTGCGTGTTGAATGTCACCTATCTGCCCATGAGGCCAACTGACCGCCAGTCGGCCCCATTTTTTCCAGTAGGGGCCGAGGCTGCAAACGTCTCGGCCTGAGACTTTGATGGTCAACCGGCCGTGGACGTAGGGCGTTCCCTGGCAAGGTTTACCATGCGGACGAAAAGCTCAAGAAGAGCATATCGGAGAACCGAGCATGGCGGTGGCCTAGCCACGGTTCGGGAATTCGCGCATGCAAGTTCGGCTCCCGGGCAGCCGCAGGAGATTTAGCGTAGCGCCGCCACCAGGCGGCAATCGGGACCGACTGCCCCCGAAGTTGCATTCCATGTTCGTGTTGACCTCGGATCCAGATCGCTTTTCCTATCTTTGCTGGCGCTTCGCGCCGCAAACACGCGGTGGCGGTAAAACCAGTGCGGCATCGCTAGCCTCACTCAGCGCGTTGACACCTCCACTCGGTCGCAGCTCAGGAAACAATCGCCGACGCAATGATGGAAGGGGTCTGCAGACTGACGGAGAGGAATTGACCCCTCCATTCTACATCAATCGGTCTTCGCGCTCAGGATATGCAGTTTTCGGATTTCATCTGCGCATTCCAGAAGGATGTGGCTCATGAGCGGATCGGGCATGTCATCGATCTGCGGAAGAATGGTATCGATGCCTGCCACAACGCTTGATGGCATGGAAAGGATATTGCCGAGGGCCGCGAGATGTATCCGCTGCTCGGCAATCACGCTTGCGGCGCGCTCGGCCAGGCGCCGGCATTCGAAAATTGATAGTTTCGAGATCTCGTTCGCCGATCGATAGAGCTCACTCACAAAATCGGGGATGGCAGACGTCCTCGATCGGCACCTTCGATTCTGTCACCGACCACATGAATTGTCGTCATGGAGCTGGTGCCGGCCTATATTCGCCTTGTAAAAGCGAGCTGTTGAATTCTGAACCCTGCCCATACTAAAGGTTGAATTTTTGTAAATTTCAATACAAGCTGCGAAAATTGAATGCGTGTCACCCGACCTGCTAACGCAGTGCCATTACCGGCGACACGAAACCTGGCGTTGTTAGGAGGCCATCCATGTTCCCGAAGAAAATCCCTGATGCAATCGATGTCTATGTCGGCGGACGTATCCGGATGCGTCGCATCATGCTGAAGATGAGCCAGACGGGCCTGGGGGGCGAGCTCGGCATCACGTTCCAGCAGGTGCAGAAATACGAAAAGGGCACGAACCGGGTCGGCGCCAGCCGCCTGCAGAAGATTGCGACGGTCCTGGGCGTTCCGCCAAGCTTCTTCTTTCATCAGGAAGGAGAAGATCCAGTCACCACGGCCGGTATAGGGAATTTGCAGGGGATGAATGATGTCTCCCAATTCCTGCAATCGCGCGAGGGCGTGACGCTCAATCAGTCTTTCCTGAAGATATCCGACCCAAAAGTCCGCCAGAAGATTGTAGCACTGGTCAAGGCGATGGCGCAGATGGACGACCCCTTATTGATGGCCAATGAAGACCGTCCGGCCATTGAACTCACGTTGAACAGCTAAATCCGACATCCGGCTTTTCGACCAACCATCACCGAACCGTCGCGGGGAGCAATGGCGTTCAGGCTGCAGACATTGGGAGAGTTGCGGCTTTTGGATCCGTCGGGGAACGCTGTGTCCTTTCCCGAAAAGGGCTTGCTCATCCTTGCGTATCTGTTCGCTCATCCGCAGCGCGCTCAGTCGCGTTCGGCTCTGTCGAGGCTGTTATGGGACAAGGTCGAACCTGCGCAGGCCTATACCAATCTGCGCAAGACACTGTCGCGGATCGAGGCCCGCCAACAGGAACTGGGTCATTGTTTTATCGAGATCACGGCGTCCGATATCAAGCTCTACGATAGGACGATCCAATGCGACGTCACTGGGCTCCATAGGTTGCCCTCGGCGGATCCGCTCAGCGATCTGCGCGCGCTGGTCGGGTTGCTCAGCCGTCTGTTCCTCGAAAGCATCGAGAGCACAGAAGATACACTCTCGGCATGGATCAAGCAGCAGCAGTACCAGCACCTGACGCGACTGCGCGAAACCTTGATGGCGGCGATTCCGCTCGCGAAATCCGCCTCAGACATCGCGCTCGTCAAGGAGGCAGCCCTGCGGATTTTCCAGCACGACCCGGATGACGAGATGATCGTCGCTGTGCTTGCGGAAACCTATTCGACAGAGGGAAAAGTTCGGACCGCCCGAGACATTTTCAATGGCCAGAAACAGAAGTTGTGGGGCACCCTGACGCTTGGCCCGGACATTCATGCGCTGAATGTCGTCAGAAAAGTCTTCGAGAAGCAGCGCGGTGGTGTGTCCGCTCCACGGCAGGACAGCGGAGACCCTTTTTTTGCCAAGGCGGATAAGGGCTTCAAGCGCCCCATCCCAAGGCTGGTGCTGCTGCCGCCGGTGGAGAGTGTTGCCGGCAATCAGCCATTCTTGCCTTTCGCCGATGCACTCATTGAAGACGTCACCATCGCTCTCTGCTCCCTGACATCGGTGTCCGTAGTCGCCCCCTACACGGCCGCTCAGATCGGCCGGCATTCCGACAAAGCCGACACGATCGCACAACATTCCATCTCCTACGTGCTGGACACGAAGCTGACCGGCCACGGCGCTCAATGCAACCTGTTCGTGCAGCTGATCTATTTTGCAAACGACGAGGTTATCTGGGCAGACCGATATGACATGGAGAAAGACAGTCTGGCTGCCCAGCGCCGGCAGATCGCCCGCCGGATCTCCATGGCGATCACGGGCCAGGTCGAGCGCAACGAACTGGCGCGGGAGTATTTCGAGCGCAGCCCGACGGCCTACCATCACTATCTTCTCGGACAGCGGCATCTGAAGAACCTCGGTCTTCCCGATATCCGCCGTGCCCGCAAGGAGTTTCGGACGGCGCTGCATGACAGTCCCTATTTCTCACCGGCGTTGAGTGGCATTGCGCGAACCTATTCCCGCGAATGGCTGATTACGGCGCGGGGCGACACCCAGCTTCTCAAAGAAGCTGAAAGGCATGCCAACCAGGCGATTGCAGCCGGCCAGGACATGGTCGGCGGCTACAGAGAGCTCGGCGTTGCAAAACTACTGCTCGGGGGCATCGATGAAAGTGTCGAGGCACTGGAGCTGGCCGAGACGCTCAGCCCGCATTATGCCGACGTTGCCGCAGATTATGCCGATACCCTCGTTCATGCGTCCAAGCCCGCGCAAGCGCTTGAAAAAATCGAAAAGGCCATCGACCTCAACCCACTCAGCCCCGATGTCTACCTCTGGACGGGAGCCGGAGCGAGCTATTGCCTGGGAGAATACGAGCAAGCGCTGTCCTACATTGATCGCATGACTGATAGCGCGCTTGCAAACCGGCTGTCGGCCGCAAGCTGGGCCATGCTTGGCAATCAGAGGCGGGCAAAGAGCTTTGTGCGAAAGACCCGCGAAACCAATCCCGACTTCGATGTCGATACATGGCTGGCTGCCGTCCCCCTGAAAGAGCAATGGCAGAAAGATCACTACCGTGATGGCCTGCGAAAAGCAGGTTTTTAAAAAACGCTTTCCAACACAGAGGGATTTAAAACATGGCAAAAGTTATCGTTATCGGATTGCCCGGAGAAGCCGGTCTATGGGTTGCAGATCTTGGTACGGGCACGGTCACCCCGTTTCAGCCACCGGCGGGAAGCCCGCTGGAAGCGGCAAGCAAACTGCGCGCCGGCGGAGCCGTAGTCATCAAAGGGGTGGATTTTTCTGTCGCCGTGAAATCAGCAGATGACGCCTTCTCGGGTCATCTCGACGGATAGTCCAGCGAACGGCGTGGCCTTGGGAGTATGGTATTGCTGAACGATCTCATGCCGATACCGGAACCTCCTGAGGCCATCGCCCCCTCCCCGATATATTCGGACCGTGTCTACTCGGCGGACGAGACGCTCAGCCGCGTCACACCTTTCCTGCTACGTTATGGGATCACGCGTGTCTCCAGGCTGACGGGTCTCGACACGATCGGGATTCCCGTCTGGAGCGCTGTCTCTCCGAATGCCCGTTCCATCGTCATCCACCATGGCAAGGGCATCACCGATACCGATGCTAGGGTTTCTGCAACGATGGAGGCCCTTGAGCGTGCCGTCGCCGGCAATCCACCGATCGACACTGTCACTGCAACACGGGCAAGCCTCCGGGCAGCGGGGCATACGGTCAACAGTCTCGATGGCCTGATCGCCCAAGGGCAGATGGACATAACAGACGAAGAGACAATCGAGTGGGTTCGAGGGAAAGACGTTCTGTCCAAGTCCAACACCTGGGTTCCCCGTGAGGCTGTCATCCTGGATCGTACCCCGGAGGTCGTTCGGTTCTGGCAGTCGTCCGATGGCCTGGCATCCGGGAATACGCTTCTCGAGGCAAGCTTCCATGGGGTGCTGGAGCGCATTGAACGCGATGCGGAAACCTTGTGGAACATCGCGGACGCAGAACAGCGGCTTGAGACCTGCTGTGACCCCTTCAGCCTTCAGGATCCTGTTATAGATGACCTCGTCGGCAGGATCGATGGCGCAGATCTGGCACTTCGATTGTTCGACATCACCAGTGATATCGGCATCGCGTGTTTCGCCGCGTTTTTGGCGCCGGCCTCGATTGCGACAAGGAGCCATCCTCGCTTTATCGACGTGACCAAGGGAACCGGTGCGCATCCCGATCCTGTGCGGGCCGCGATCCGGGCAATCACGGAAGCGATCCAATCCAGGCTGACCTATATCAGCGGCGCGCGGGATGACATCTATCCGGAGACATTTGAGCGCCCCCTGCCTCGGGAGATTTTGAGCTATTTCAATGCAAAGCCAAAGCCGGGGCCTCCACTGAAGACGACCAACACAGTCCCCCTGAACGAAATGTTAGACGCCGTACTCGGGCATCTTCAAAGCAGATCTGTTGGCTCCGTCATCGTGGTTCCATTGACGCCACCGGACTTCCCGTTCTCGGTCGCCAAAGTCCTGGTTCCCGACCTTGAAAATCCGCAAGGGGCGCGAAAGCGCCGGTTTGGGCCAAGGGGTATTTCGAAGGCACTGTTTTCGCTATGAAGCTTGTCTTTGTCGGCCCCACGCTTCCGGATGTAACAAGCCTGGTTCCGGCCGGCATCGAAATCCGCGGTCCGGCCGTGCATCGGGATATTCTGGTTGCGGTCCAGGAAGGTGCAACCGTCATCGGCTTGATCGACGGCTGCTTTGAAGATGTTGCTCCGATCTGGCATAAGGAAATCCTCTTCGCCCTCTCGAACGGTGTTCGCGTCTATGGCGCCAGCAGTATGGGGGCGCTGAGGGCTGCGGAATGTGCAGCCTTTGGAATGATCGGGGTCGGTAAAATCTATGCCCAATATGCCAGCGGCGGCCTGGTCGACGATGCCGATGTCGCTCAGATCCACGGGCCGCCGGAGATGAACTACCTGTCGCTGTCGGAACCCCTGGTCAATGTGCTTGCAACGCTCGACCATCTGATGTGGCGGAATGAGCTTCACGAGGCAGAATACGCAAGCCTCAGGGCGAGTGCCGAAAGACTGTTTTTCAAGGACCGGACCTACCGGACCATCGTCACCAATGCCAACCTGCCGGAACACGCCTCGCGAACACGCCTGGAGAAATTGTTGCGGACCAACGCTGTCAACCAGAAGCGGCTCGATGCTCTTGGACTGCTGGACACGATCGCTGCCATCGAAAACACACGGCAACCGCCGTCGCTGGATTGGGAGTTCGCCTCGACCGCGCAATGGAGAAACATTCTCTAGCGGTTCGTGGTTGTGAACAGTTCCAATACCGCACTCCAAGCTGTGTCACGCCTGTGTCACGCGCAATTCCCGAACTTCTAAATTAACCTTCACTACAAGCACTTCGCCAAGGAATGAAGGACTGATCATGGCATTCGACACTCTTGAACAAACTGCCGATGAAATGGACGATCGCACGCGCGAGCTGGTCTCCCTTGCACGCCTCGTCACTTATGCACGCAACAGCGCCAAGGATCTTAAGGTCGAGTTTCCAACCTATTGCCTGGATTTGGCATTAGGTTCGCTGATCGAGGAAATCAGCAAATGCGGGATCGAAGATGTGGAGGCGGCCGATCACGAGGATCACGCGCCGAGCTTCATCTCGGGCTTGTCGCACTAACATCGCCGTCGGCGAGCCGGTTCTGTTCCTCCCAAGCCGGGACCGGCTGATATTTCTTCGGGAACCACATAATAGAAGCGCACTGCTTGGAGCGCGAGTTGAGCCGAGGTTTCGACCGGCATGGGTCTTTTGGCGATCGAGATGACGCAACGGCCCCCATCGGACATTGGGATTTTTATTCGACCAAATATCAGACCGCGTTGAAGCAGACCGAGTAGCAAGGTGCCGGGGGGCAATCATGCCAAAATCAATACTGATTCTCTCTGATGGGACTGGTCAAGTTGTTCGATCGCGCGCCCGTGGAGAGACAAAGGAAAATATTGAACCGACTATCATCGGCATATTCAACGCTGTAGCAGTTCTATCAAGTCCTTCCGCTACTGTTCTGTCTACTTTAGGACTTGCATTGTTGATCGTGGTAACCTCGGTGTCGCCGTTGGACATGAGACTGGCGATTGCGCTATTTCTACTTATGGCCGAATATTGGATTCCGGCCGGCCTCAAATTTCAAATCAAGAGTTTTTTTGCTTGCCCCCTGCGAAAACAGACATTTAAGACCGAAATGGGTTGGCTCGGGACAGCTCGTAACGGGAGTGTCACGTGCTGGTTACCGAACCACACCGACCGATTAGTCGACCTAGAAACGCAATATCCGCGCCAACCCTTGGCCAGCGACAAAAGACGAAAAATGTTTCGTCGTCTGTCCTGGCCACGAGTAGCAATCCTCGGTGGTTTTCTGGTCGTGGCCGCGACGGCGCTTGCCGGTTGCCAGGACGGCGAGCAGAACTACCTCACCAACGGCATCGGATCGGAGCTGACGGCGCCAGGCCTAGTGCGGACGGAATCACTACAGAACCAGTATTTCAGCTATCTCTGCCGGCAGGCAACCAGCCAGAGTTACGCGCCAAACGCGAGCTGCCAAGTCGATAGCTGGAACCTGGTTGTCCAGCAGGGCATGAACGACATCGACCGGCGATGCGACGCCTATCTGCAATGGCTCGACAATCGCAAGCGATCAAAAGGGCCCTGGATCAGCCAGATTGGCGATACCGCAGCGGCGACCTCGGCAATACTAGGCCAGGTCAATGCAGGGACCAAGGCGATCACCATCGTCGGCCAAGCCTTCCAACTTCTAACCAAGAGCGTGGAGAACTATCATAGCAGGCTGCTGCTCGAGATAGAATCCTCGACCATCAACTCGATCGTACTCAGGGGCAGGTACGATTTCCGCCGCTACATTCAAGAGCAGCGCATCCAGTTCAATACCAAACCGGACGCCGAACATGCGCTCAGATCCTACACGCGTCTTTGCCTGCCTTTCGCGATCGAGGCGAAGGTCAACGACTTCTCCACGATGGGCGCACAGGGCGAGATGCCGAGGGCAGGTGGCTCATTCGGTGATCTACCGATAGTGGGGACGATCACGTCCAACGCGACAGTGTTCAAGCCAGATCGCGGTCAAAGCGCAGGGAACGACAAGACCTTGAAGAAGATCGCTGTAGCGATTCAGAAAGCGCTTTGCGTACCGCCCGACGGCAAGATCGGGCCACGAACCGTTGAGGGGATCCGTGCCTACCAATATACCCAAAAGCAGGCTGAAACTGGCGAATTGTCGCCAAATGGCGAAAGCGCGATCATGAACACCTTTGGTGCGAGTCAGCCGAAACCGTTCGCGGAGTGCGATCCGCAATTTTCCAACTTCTTGGAGCGGAACATCTTCCAGAACGATCCCGCGAACGCGGCAGCTCTAGCGCAATTGCGCGATGACCTGAGTGCGTTAGCCGAGAAACATGGCGCAACCGTCGAGATTTTGGATGCTGACACGTTGACTATGCTTCGCCCGAAGATCGCAGAAATCAAACGAAAGATCGGGGGTGATGCATTCCGGTCGGGCGATAAGGCGTTCCTGAATACGGAGTTCACACCCGATCTCGAACGGAAGCTGGTGAAATAGCCGAACGGCGGCGGTAACGGTGGAGGAGGCGACCATGTTCCACAGACTGACAAAGGCTCAGTTCCCGTTCGAAGGGGAGCCACCAGCGCTAAGCAAGGTGCCGCCGCGCATCCCCGTGGGCAGTATTGTTGAAGACGATCCGCTCGGCGATGTCGCCGAAACCCTCACTGCGGACGGAACCCTTCGACGAGTAAAGTTCCGGATGGTGAGCGATGTCCGACGCTGCTGGCTGCCAGTGGAGTTTCTCGAGCCGGCGGAAGCGGCCGAACGGCCGCCGATCATCCCCTGGGCGTTCCTGACTAGCTGCGTGCAGGCGGAAGAGTGGGTCAACGCGCTGCCGGATACGGGCGCAAACTATGTCAACGCCGACTACCTGATCGCGCTGGCGCTTTATGAATCCGGCCTCGCCAATATCGGCAACATTACTCCGGGCACCGATTCGGTCGGCCCGTTCCAGATCACTTCGGCACGCTGGAGCCAATATCTCGACAATGCGAGAGATCCCGAGCTCACTGCCGAGGATCGCGACAACGTTTCGGACCAGATCCGCGGCACTGCCTTCCTGACGCGGGAAGATACGCGTATTATCAGCGAGGCGATCACCAAGCATGACCACGGTGCCGGCACCAATGCGGAGCCGGAAAAGACCGGCCCCTACATCCCGACCTATTCCGACGTATTCATTGCCGCCGTTGTGACGCCGCTCGCCGCCATCGAACTGCGCAAGTTGCAGATTACCGGCAAGGTCGATGCCCGGATAGACGAGATCGTCAAGAACCTCGACGATCTTCGCGAAGCGGAAATGGAGCGGATCTTTCGCCACAACCATCATGTCTTCAAAGTCGACAAGGCGGAGGCCGAGGCCAAGGGCGTCGCTGCCGGACCGCGCACGGTCGCCGATTTCTACGCCGTGGTAAACGCCAAGCTCGATCAGCTGCTCGCCGATGCCTTCAAGCTGATGCAGGACCACGTTCCCGAGCTGCTGCCAATCACTGCCGGCGATGCTCCCTGGCTCAAGATCGCGCTGCGCGAACAGGGCGACCCATGGCAGAACGGCGTCTTGAAAGAGAGCAGCACGGCCGGTACAAAAAAAGTGCTCGAATACTTCGATGCGACCAACCTTACCACAAACAAGGTACTGGCTTGGTGCGGCGCTTTTGCAGCCTTCTGCATGAAAGAAGTTGGCCATCAAGTCGCCAATACAATTGTCCACGACCCCGCCTGGGCAGCCAACTGGAAAAAATGGGGCAATCTGGCGATCCCGCTCGGCAGCGCCGAAATCCCCATCGGCGCGGTCGTCGTCATGTCGCCGCCGCCGGACGGATCGCGATCCGGTCATGTCAGCTTCTATTCCCCGAAGCAGAGCGGCGTTGCGGGCAAGATCACACTGCTCGGCGGCAACCAGAGTAACTCAGTTAAGGATTCGGATTTCGACCGTGCTGAAGTCGCGGCGATCCGCTGGTTCGGCCCACCGCTCGGCAGCGACGCGGATGTTCCGGGGTCGGATGTGGTCCCGACTGGCGGGGGCATCGCCTGGGGACGCTATGTCGACAAGAAATTTGGCAATGACAAGTTCAAGAAAAAGGTGATCGCCATTTGTGAAGGGATGGACTGCAATCCGAACTACATGATGGCGGCGATGTCCTTCGAGACGGCGCGGAGTTTCTCGGCAAAGCAGAAGAACCTTGCTGGCGGCTCCGCTACGGGGCTGATCCAGTTCACGCCGATCGCCGCCGCCGATCTCGGCACCACGGTCGCCGAACTGGCGACTATGACAGAACTGCGCCAACTCGATTTCGTCGAGGAGTACATGAAGCGATGGGCCAAGGGGCGGCCCTTCAAGAAGCTGTCGGACGTCTACATGGCAATTTTAGCGCCAGCCTTCTTCGGCAGTTCAGACGGCACCGCGATCTACGAGAGTCCAAGCAAGAATTACAAGGCAAATGATGGCCTCGATGCCAACAAGGACGGCAGGATCACAGTCGGCGAGGCGACCGCAAAGGTGCTAGTTTATCTCCATGAAGGGTTGAGGCCGGAGAACCGAGGCTAGGCGAATTATTCTGCTTCATCTCGCTTGCAGCACTTAGGGGGTTGCTCAAATAGTTGGATTAACCTTCCTGAAATTAGATAGTATTGTTTTCCATAAGTTAAGATTTTTCAAGTATCTGTGCATGTTTTTTATGCTGTCCGTGCATATCTTGAAGTTATCGCCTGCGCCATATGGTGCTCTGAATTTGTTTAGGGGGTAAGGATGGTAAAAGGGCCAAAAGTGCAGCAAGCTCTGGAGTTGGGGCAGGATGATTTGCGCGACCTATATGCTTCACGCCGCTTTCTGGGTCAAACAACGCGGCAAAAGCTGGGGCTAGAGCGCTGTTACGACGTCTATTACAAGGATCCGCTGGTTGCCTCGAAGAATCCTGGTCTTGAGATCGATACCACCTTCTATGTGCCATGGGAGCCGGGAATTGGTGATGGGCCTACCAGCGCACGCTTCGCCGTCGTCGATTATGACAGTACAAATAATAAACTGGAGGAGCCAGCACACTGGGACGGCAGCACGAAGATATTCCGCGATCCACAACAGCGCGCGATAGACTCGACGATCAAGGAATCGCCTCAGTTTCGCCAGGTCAGCACTTGGGCAATTCTGCAAAACACCCTGAACTATTTCGAAGGGCCAAGCGGGCTCGGCCGACGCGTCTCCTGGGCGTTCGAAGGCAACCGTTTGCTGGTCGTTCCAAACGCAGGCTACGGTGCCAATGCCTATTATGACCGCGACAGTCATTCGCTGCA
>Ga0307515_10003893_pt1 | contig 31163 bp, 42 predicted proteins | sample 17_EM_MG_FD_194513 | JGI IMG/M metagenome (GOLD analysis project Ga0307515, IMG submission 194513) | Populus trichocarpa ectomycorrhiza microbial communities from riparian zone in the Pacific Northwest, United States - 17_EM | ecosystem: Host-associated > Plants > Roots > Unclassified | place...
TGGCGGGCTCGGGCATGTGGCCGGTGGCTTGCGGCCCCCATTGGCCTCGCCTGCCCCCACCAGCCTCGCCTGCCCCCATCGGCCTCGCCTGCCCCCATGGCGGGGAGGAGGGCTCGGCACTGGTACTCGGCATTGGGCTCCGGCTTTGGCAGTCGGCATTGGGTTTTTCTTCTCTCTCTTTTATACATAAGTCCATAGTTTTCCCTTCTCTTTGGATCGACAGACAATTGAGCTTCTTCATCCTTTCTCTTTTGCTCGCAACACAGCGATATGTCGTTGCGAGATTAACCATGGTATCCATAGTACGCGGATGCTCTTGGCCGAGTACCCTCAAACATGCAGAATAATCAAGAAAGAACACGAAAGAGGTCGGGAAACAGATCATGCATTGGCCCAGCCCTGATGAAGAACCGGCGGTAAGGTCTGTCATACTGAGCGACGACATCGCGGCTACGAGAGAGGCGATATGCTGGGCAAGAGAGAAGGAGGCAAAAGTAGGCGCAGGGGTCTGGATGTGGCGGACAGACGGATCGCGAACTGATTATGGGAGAGTGGGAGCCGCAGCAGTGTGCAAGCACAGAGATGGCTGGAAGTCGTTCCGTAGCCACCTTGGCACCGGACGAATGGAAGTCTACCATGCGGAGCTGTGGGCAATCATACTCACATTGCCGGACTCAGTCAAGAAGAGAGACATACTACAGGCAAACAGAGTGGCGAAGGTGGCTGTCTTCAGCGACTCACAGAGGGTCATCCGACGGACGGAACACCTGGAGCTGGGGTCAGGGCAGCCACTAGCCATGCTGATTATCTGCATGGCAAGGGCCATTCGCGAAGTTGGTCTCGAAACAGAAATCCACTGGGTACTGGGACAAAGCAGCATCCCTGGGAATGAAGAAGCAGATCGCCAAGCGAACCTAGCCCGAGAAGGCCAGAGAGCGGTCATTGTACAAGACCAAATATACACCTCGGCAGCAAATAGAACCAGACAGACCTTCGAAGCAAGGTCGGTGGCGAAGGTACAGTGGGAGGCCAACAAGTGCAGCAAGCATTGTAACTACTGACTGAAGGGCAAGTCCAGAAGCAAGAGACTATCCCAATGACTAGTGTGAAGTCACTGGCGACCAGGTTCTATAGAGTGAAGTCTGGGGACGCACCACTGAGCACGTACTTGAAACGGTTCGGACACTGAGATGATGACAAGTGCCGGTGGTACGGAGGTAAAATGATCCAGATACAGGAACACCTCTTCTGCCACTGCAACTGATGGAATGACAACCAGAGAATGCTCTGGAAAGCGGCGGGGAAGGCAATGGGCTGGAAAGCAGGCAGATGATAACATGTGCAGATCTCTGAGCTGTTCTCCATGCAGAAGTGCGATAAAGCAGTGTTGGACTTCCTGGTGACTACAGATGTTGGGAAGTTCCTGCCCAGACGAGTGGAGGAGTGTGGTTGTTGACACGAGAAGATGATGCAGAACAAGAAGATGAATTGTCTGTCGATCCAAAGGGAAGGAAAACTATGGAGTTATATACGAAAGAGAGAGAAGGAAAACTCAATGCCGACTGCCAAAGCCGGAGCCCAAAGCCGAGTACCAATACCGAGCTCTCCTCCTCAGCATGGGGGCAGCCGAGGCAGGTGGGGGCAGACGAGACTGGTGGGGGCAGGCAAGGTCAATGGGGGCGGCAAGCCACCGGCGTGATGCCCGAGTCCACCAGCATCGAGGACTAAGGAAGCCATCGGGCCAAATCCCAAGTCAACAGTGGTTCGGTAGTCTCTCTTTTAGGTTTCATTGTTTTCATCTATCATTTGCTTTCCTGTGTCAGGTGATGACGGGTTATTGTTGTTTATTCAGACTGTATTCATGACAGGACCTGATATCCCCTCCGCCTGCGGGCTAGCCGGCTGGATGGAGGAGCTCCCATCCGCTACACTTCGTCCCAGCTGACAAATGAAAAGAAAAAGGAACAGGGATAGAAAGAACAATATAACCCCATTGCCGCCGCCATGAGCCACAGTGCCTGCTCCATAACATCGTTCACCTGGCCGGGAACTTCCTTACTTCTGTACCCGCCAGGAAATCTACCGCCGCTTGATCACACTCTTCCGTGGAAAACAGCTCAGAGACCTGCACATGTCGGCCTCAGCGTACTTACCAGCCCTTGGCCTTTCCCACCGGTGTGCAGAGAACACTCTGCTGGTCTCTCCACCGGCTGCAGTGGCAGCAGATGTGCTCCTGCCACTGGGCCACTGTCCCGTTACGACACCTGCACTTGGGGTCCATCAGCAAAAAACATTTCCGTCCGGGCGGAATGGCTCCATCAGAGTGGACGCGGTCCGTCAGAGCCGTCAGAGACATCCCGGTGGCGGCTTACTCCACACCCGGCGCTAATACGACGCGTTGCGTTGTATATCGCCCTCCAATTGTGGTGTCACCGTTTCTTCCCGCTCTGTCGGTCTCCTATTTGAAATGAACACTCTGGCATTGTGGCCAACTGTGACCATATGTCGGAATGGGTTCATCAGGTACGCGCTTGGATCGGGATTGCAATGCGATGGGTGACGCTGCGAAAACCTCGCCTCACGTTCCGTCTTCCTGCGCGCACAATGCAATTCTCTCCATACTAATTATACACATCATTCCAAGTCGCCAGATCAATGTGGCTATTGACAATCAATCGCTCGTTCCGTCCGTCTCCTGTCTTACTACTAGTAGCTATCACTGGAATTACGTGCGCGCAGCCGACAATGTTACCCACCCCGAAAACTTGCAAAGCAACGGCCACCAGTGCTTCTCTCACTGGTACAAATTTCGAGACAGGATCCAAGTTACATGAGTCTTCAGGTATTGTGGTGAGTGCCAGGGCTAACCAGTACTCAATGAAAGCTCCATCCTCGTTCAGGAGCTTGATTTTGAATAGTCGTTGCAGTTGCCATGGGAGACAACTATTCAGCGCACCATAACACCTCCCTGGGTGTTGCTTTCCCCACACCCAGTCGTTCCGTCGGTCCCCTCCGCGCCAGCTCTGGCTTCCTGTGCATCGACAAATCTGAGATATGCGTTCACCTTCTAAACCCTCAACCTGAACCTTACTAATACCATGGTTAATACAGAGCTCCATTGTGTGCAGTTGTTCATCCGAGATATACGTTGTGTTACGACTCTCATGCTTGATAAACTCCTATGTGCCATTTTATAGTATCACGCGGTGCATTGCATCTTGTGTATTGTCGAGTAATGCGCTGAAGGCTTTGATCATAGTGTCAGGATGCTTTCCATCACTGCGGTTTTGGGGCCCCATGAATTCGGGATTCGCATATGACTGGGAGCTCAGGGGCGCAGCCACATCAGCACGGGAAGGGAGGACTTTGCAGGTAGCAGTGATGTTCTCTCAACGCTGAGCGAGGGCTTGCAGATTGAGCTCCCTGATTCCGAAGCAGAGATTGCAACGCTGAAAGGTGATTACTTGCAGCAGGTAGAAGAGATCGTGATTGGAGGAGTTCCAACTGTCCTTAAGGTTCTTTTTATGTGCTTGATCATGCCTCTCGGCAGAATACTGTTGCAAGGGTCCATCTCGACATATCGGTTCGACCCGGTGAGACATCAAGTGGATGACCGGAAAGTTGAAGTCGGCACCTAACTCCTTGGAAATATCTTTTTTGTGGCTGATTTAATCCCGCCAGGCGTTCATTTCGCGCCGCTTCATGGACAGAGTCCAAGTTTCAGCACTTGTTTCCTTGTCTACCTTTCGCTTCTTCACGATTTCCATTCTCAGGGCATTGGCTTTGGCCTTCGCCTTCCTACCGGCTCGCCCGAGTAAGGAAATATCTTTGAAGGTGTGAAAACGAAGCAAGGCGTCCTCCATGTAGCTCAATGTTGCATCATCGTGAGATTTATATCGAGCATACATATAGAATTCTGACAATGCCTCTGTGCACTCAATTGGGCGATTGAATATGGGACGCTGAGCGGGGCTTACTCCTGGTAGAGACTGGGTTACAACTCCAAGCGGTACCGGCACATTTCCTGGATCTCCTTCCCATTGCATTGAGAAACTTCCTCATATGACATAGGTTGTGGTGTGAGGTCGTGGTAAGCAGGCACGGATAACCATATTGAATTGTACTTGTCGAGCCGTTCGTGCGTCTTCACAAAGTGAAAAATCCACTTCTGGCGCTGGTCAAGCATGCCAATCTGCATTGTATGGAGGAGGTCAGGCTTTGTGAGGTCGCTCATGATCCAGGGAATATGTCGAAACACGTTGAATCCTTCGTGAACATAGCGCGACGAGAGCTCGGCATCGGCAGCTTTGGCGTTGCCCTCGCTGACCATTCAATATAGATTGTGATCCCGCCGGGGGTGTTGCATGTCAGGAGGGACATAACCTCCAAGTTCTTTCTTTGGATAGTCGCACCAATAACAGACATGCCGCTCAAGATGATGTAGGTCGCTATACTCTGGGCAATCTGCAAGCCATGCTGCTAAAACCGGTGTGCAACGCCTGAAGTTGCCATCTGCACAGAGAACGTTGTAATACCCGCTCTCGGAGCGGGAATTTTGTTTAAAGGTGAGAGGCTAGAGTACCCGCCGGAGTACCTTGTTAAGCAGCTCTCGGTTTGTTTGCTGTTGCTGATCCAGCTGCATCTGAGGATTATTGCGGTTCTTGAAAGGAATTGGCAGGAGAGCGACTATTACGACGCTGTGCGCTGAGGGCATCTGGCGGAACTTCGAAGATACATTGCCAATCGTCATATATACAGGCCACTGTTAGTTGTCGCCAGCAAAGTTGGAGAGATGTGTTCCGTCGGACATGAAGATCAAGGGATCCAGTGTATCCCCCACTCTCAGCTTTGACTTAACGTTGGTTAGCACGTCATCACCCTCGGATATCTCTCCTTACCTGTGACTCCCACCACCAGTCCGCAGTATGCATTTCAGTATAGAGGCGTTTTGGTGGCGTATGGCTGTTAAAGCAACACTGAGGGGCGTAAATATGATGCTTGGCGTGGGCTGGCTGCCGCATCAACCATCTCATGCTTTTGATGATGTCTCGACTCCAGTATATGATAGGGCGTTGGTGATTTTCATTCCATCTCATATCCTCGGGAGTGTGCAGTTCCCACTCCCTGAGAGCCTGATCATCTGGCATGCAAGCCACGAGCTTCTGGATGCCATCCCCGTTGTTGAAGCTTGGGAAATGCAGAGCGGTGTTTTCTTCCTTCAGCATGTTGTCATAGTACGTCTTCATGCCCTTCTTCTTGATCCCACACTGGATATATCTGTACTCTTCACGTGTGGCAAACGGGTAGTAGGGATTATTTTGTAGCTCCGTCTCAAGGCACCCCTGAGCGTCGCGTTCCCATCATCAGCAAAATGTAAAGTGGTTTGGAAGTCACAACTGAACAACTCAGCAACTCTGAACAGCCACAGTGATCCTTCCAGATCCTCCCAGATGCTCCCAAATAGGCTGAGTGCATAGGGATGAGCTCGCAGGTGCTCCGAGACTACTTCACCGGTGCTCCTCAATGTTCTGGAAGTTGTGGAACAGAATACAAGAATATCCTGAACAATGTATGGTTGTTTTGGAAATTCTACAAAATCAAACCATTAGAAAGTGCGAATTTTGGAGCTATTGGGAGTATTGGCCGTATCTCCAAGACTATTCCTTTGCATCTTGAACCTGGAGCCGCCCTCTCCAGGAGTGATTACTATAATGTTTTTATCAAATAGTACAATTCAATTAACTAACTATCTTCCTCCTGCACACCTTGATTCAGGCATTGTAACTTAATATACAGTCCAGAAGGTATCTAAATCCACATGATTATATCCAAGCCATACGCTATCGATCCTATCAGATGCAGCGTTCTGTCGCACCAAATGTGCCGGTCCAACAATTGCTCCGACAGGTACACTATGTATCATATTAGTCTGTTCGATAACCCAGATGAACCCGTCAACACAATCAACCCAACCATGCAGATCTTTGTACTTTGTTGCAATCACCTCTGCATATTCTTAAACTTGAGGACGGAATATCCATTGTTGAGACTTGTTGAACTGTTTAGAAAAGGTTGATATGGTTTTTCCACCGGGCAGGAACTCCTAAAATTGGAGGATCTGATTCGGCGGAGTCCAGCTAAAGTATAATACAGGAACAGAAGAAACTCGGCCTTGGAAGGTGTTATTGAGGTCACTGTCCATATATTGGACCCAGATGTTATGAGATTCAGGCATGACCCCTTGTTTGGCATGGGTATATTCTACCTTGCAATCAGGTCCCAGAGACTCAACAGATGTAGGGCAGTGAAATAGTTGACGGTAGTACGACAGTCCATTCTGAAGTTTAATAAATTTACTCTCAAGGAGTACATTCTGATCATCACCGACCACCAGTCCACTAACTTCGTGTCCCCAGTCCTCTTCAATTTGTGAACAGAATAGCTGTCCAAAGTTGGGAATTCCAAAATCTTGTGATTCATCTCTGAGTGAGGTTGATTTGATACTTTGGCACACTCCGCGGACATGAGTTTCTATTAAATGTTGTACCTGTAGTGACACGGGGCGGAGAAATGGCTCGTCCTGACAATCCTGGACGGGTAAAGAATGGGCTGTCGGAGTATTTCACCGTGTAGCGGTAGCGGATAGTATGTTGAAAACTTTTGCCGAGTCAATATCGTAACAGCCTTGCAGGGCAAGATATGAGAGTGTCTTTTCTATACACATCAGCACAACATATTTTGGTCCAGGCGGAATGGCTCCGTCAGAGTGGACAGGCTCCGATTGAGCCGTCAGAGACACCCCGGTGGCGGATTACTCCGCGCCTGGCGTCAATTCAACGCGTCGTGTTCCATATCACCCTCTGATCTCTGTTTCACAGTTCCGTCTCGTTCTGTCGGTCTACTATTTTAAACGATCGCTCTGGTGTTGTGGCCAACTGTGACCATAAGTCGGACAGGGTTCATTGGGTATGCGCTTGCATCGGGATTGCAATGCGATGGGTGACGCTGCGAAACTCTCTCCACGCGTTCGTTCTACCTGCGGGCAAAATGCAATTCTCTCTTTACTAATCATCCGGGATGGCGATGGGTGAGGCTGCAAAAATCTCTCCTCGTGTCCTTTCTGCCTGCGCGCAAAACCCAATTCTCTCCTTACTAATTATACACATCATTCCAAGTCGCCAGATCTATGTGGCTATTGATAATCCATCGCTCATTCCGTCCGTCTCCTGTCTTACTACTAGTAGCCATCTCTGGAATGACGTGCACGCAGCCGACAATATTTCCCACTCTGAAAACTTGCGAAGCAATGGCTGCCGGTGCTTTTCTCACTTGTACCAATGTTTAGACGGGATTCAAGTTACCCGAGTTTTCAGGTATCGTGGTGTGCGCCAGGGCTAACCAGTACTCAACGAAAGCTCCATCCTCATTTAGGAGTTTCATTATGAATAGTCGTTGCAGTTGCCACGGGAGATGCCGATTCAGCGCGCCATAACGCCTCCCCGGGCGTTGCTTTACCCAAACCCCGTCGTTCAGTCGATCCCCTACGCGCCAGCTCTGGCTTCCAGTGCATCGACCCATCTGAGATATGCGTTCACCATTTAAACCCTCAACTTGAACCTTAATTCCATGGTAAATACAGAGCTCCATTGCATGCAGTTGTTCATCTGATATATACGTCTTGTTATGAGTCTTATGGTTGATAAACTCCCACGTGCCACTGTATATTGCGACATGGGGTGTTGCGTCTTGTGTATTGTCGAGTAATGCTCCGAAGTCTTTGATCATAGCGTCAGTATGCATTCCATCATGGCGGTTTTGGGGCCCCATGAATTCGGGCTTCGCATATGACTGGGAGCCCAGGAGGGTAGCCAGATCAGCACCGGAAGGGAGGAAATTGCAGGCGGCAGCGCTATTCTCCCAATGCTGGGCGAGGGCTTGGGGATTGAGCTCTCTGCTTTCAAAGCAGAGAATGCGACGCTGAATGGTGAGTTCTTGCGGCGGGTAGTTGAGATTGTGATTGGAGGCGTTTCAACCGTCCTTGAGGTTCGTTTCATGTGCGTGTTCATGTCTTTTGGCAGAATACTGTTGCAAGGCTCCGTATCGACGAATCTGTTCGACCCAATGTGACATCAAGTGGATCTTTGGAAAGTTGAAGTCGGCATCCAACTCCTTGGAAACATCTATCTTGTGGCTGATATAATCCCGCCCGGCGTTCATTTCGCGCCGCTTCATGGACTGCGTCCAAGTTCCACCATTTGTTTCCTCATCTAACTTTCGCATCTTCACAAGTTCCGTTGTCAGGGCATTGGCTTTGGCCATTGCGTTTTTGCCGGCTCGCCCGAGTAGGAAAACATCTTTGAATGTGTGAAAACAATGCAAGGCATCCTCCATGTAGCTCAAAGTTGCATCATCATGAGATTTATATCCAGCATACATATAGAATTCTAACAATGCCCATGTGCATTCAATTGCGCGATTGAATACGGGATGCTCAGCGGCGCTTCCACCTCCTAGAGACTGGGTTACAACTCCATGCAGGTACCGGCTCATTTCTTTCATCTCCTTCCCATTCCATTGAGAAACTGCCCCATATGACTTATTTTTTGGTATGAGGTCGTGGTAAGCAGGCACGGATCACCAGATTTCATTGTACTTGTGAAGCCGTTCGTGCGTCTTCATGAAGTGGAAAATCCACTTCTGCCGGTGGTCAAGCATGCCGATCTGCATTGTATGGAGGAGGTCGGGTTTTGGGTGGTCGCTCACGATCCAGGGAAGATATCGAAACACGTTGAATCATCGGTGGACATCGCATGATGGGAGTTTGGCTTCGGCTGCCTTGGTGTTGGCATCGCTAAGCGTGCTATGTAGGTTGTGATCCCGCCAGCGGTGTTACTTGTCAGAAGGGAGATATTCTCCAAGTTCGTTCTTTAGACACTCGCACAGAAAACAGATATGCCGCTCGAGATGATGTAGGTCGCTATAGTCAGGGCAATCTGCATGCTATGCTGCTAAAACCGGTTTGCAACGCCTGAAGTTGCCATCTGCACAGAGAACGTTGTAATACCTGCTACCAGCGTTGGGATTTTGTTTAAAGTTGAGAGGCTGGAGTACCCGCCGGAGTACTTCGTTCAGCACCTCTCAGTTTGTTTCCCACTGCTCATTTCGCCGCATCTGAGGAATATTGCGGTTCTTGATTGGAACCAGCAAAAGAGCGACCATTATGACGGTGTGCGTAGAGGGCATCTGGCGCATCTTCGAAAATAGATTGCCAATTGTCATATATACAGGCCACTCTTTCTTGTCGCCAGCAAAATTGGAGAAATGTGTTCTGTCGGACATGAAGATCAAGGGAACCAGTGTATCCCCCAGACTGAGCGTTGCCTTAACCTCGATTAGCACATTATTATCCTCCAGTATCTCTGCTTACCTGTGTCACCCACCTCCGGTCCGCAGGGTGCATTTCAGTATAGAGGTATTTCGTTGGCGTGTCGCAGTTAATGCACCTCTGAGGGGCGGTATGAGATGCTCGGCGTGGGCTGGCTGCCGCATCGACCACCTCATGCTTTTGATGATGACTTCACTGCAGTATTTGATAGGCCGTTGGTGATTTTCATGCCATCTCGTATCCTCGAGAGTGTGTAGTTCCCACTCCCTGAGAGCCTGATCATCTGGCATGCCAGCCACGAGCTTCTGGACGCTATCCCTGTTTTTGAAGGTTGGGAAACGCAGAGTGGTGTTGTGTTCCTTCCGCACGATGTCATAGTACGTCTTCATACCCTTCTTCTTGATCCCACACTGGATATATGTTTACTTTTCACGCGTCACAAACGGGTAGTAGGGATTGTTCTGTAGGTTTGTCTCAAGGCAACCCTGAGCGTCGCGTTCCCATGGCTCAGCAATGTAATCGCTCAGCGGAGCGCCGGCGCCAGGGGATGTTTCCGTCCGCGGCAGAGGAGGAGGTGGTGGTGGTTGAGACTCTGAGTCTGCGATGTTCTCAAGGTGTTCGAGGTAGGGAAACGCATCCAAGTCATTGACTGAATCTTTGTTAGCATTGAATTCACGACGCTGAACGGGTTCGACCCATCGGGGCGAGGTGCGAACAGTCAGATTCTTTGCAACTTGCAGGTGTTCCGGATGGTGTAATTTGATATGTTTAAGTTGCCAGCTGTCTGAGGTGAACTTCTTTTGGCATGAAAATTTGGGGCAACGCAATGGGGTCTTCTCTGGCATTGTCAACGACACGGGAGGAGTGGTGTATTCACTGTAGAAAGGGACAAAAGTTGGAGCTAGGCCTGAGCACTCTGTTGTGGGTATACGCTCACAATACTTGCGAGATTTATTGGGCCTCATCCATCACGTCAGGAGTTGCAAAAACACTGCATGCTCGATGTCCCATAATACTATAAATAAATGAAACATAAACCCTAAGCAATCGAAAAACCTCGCGACGCGTGTAATAATCAATGCCTGAGATAAATAGATTAGAACATAGGAAATGAACAAGCTCACAACCCTAACCCAAACGAACAAAACACCTCCACGCGTGCCTTAACCAGTGCCTGAGATGAATAGTTCACAGCAAAGGAAACTCACAAGACAGGTACCCGACTCTAACCCAAACCCACGCCTCCTCTACAACGTGAGGACTGGTTCACTCCTCGCCTACCGAGCCATCAGGGCGCGCCTCAGGGAGAGGGACATCAGGGACAGGGACATTGGGGGGAGGGACATCGGGGATAGAGACATCAGGGAGAGGGACATCCGGAAGATGGATATCCGTGAGAGGGACATCGAGCTGTTGCTCAACATCGACATCCGAGGTGTTTCAGGCTCCCTCAGCTTCTCGTAGTGTTGGCGCCGCTGGGCGAGGTTGTTGCGGATTCACAAGCCCCAAAAACTCCAGCCCACTGAGGGTATGAGTCTCCAGAGTTCGTGGTTGTGGGGGAGGCTCCGGGGTTTGTGGCCGTGGGGTATGCTCGCGCATCTCCTGGCCTTGCTCAGGTAGCACTGTTGGCTCATCATCGACCATGGTATTAGCATCGTCAGCCGATGTATTTACCATCACTCCCTGGCCAATCGTCCGAGGTTCTTTGCTATCATCCTCATCCTTATCCTCCTCCTCATCCTCATCCTCCTCCTCCACCTCCTCCTCATCTTCCTTCTCTTCATCTTCCTCCTCATCATCTTCCTTCTCATCATCGTCACCATCCCTTTCCATATCAACATCGCCGTCTGAATCAAAGCCGTCTGGTGCATCCACATCATCCTCCATGCGCATATCCACATCAGAATCATGTTCTCAGTCATATTCACCATCCGACTTCTCAGTAGGGTCGGTATCATCATTTGAGGAAAGTGACATGGCAGGCGATGTTTCCGGCTCAAAATATACCCGCTCTAGTTAGCTCTCCATGTACGAGTCTGCCTCGTACCTTTCCTTCTGCAACTGCAAAGCAACGCCACGAGAGATATCATCTCCCCCTGGGGTTTGTTCAACAATACCTTTCCCTTTTCCCTTTCCCTTCCCCTTCCCCTTCCCTTGGACCGTTCCCGTTCTTTGATCACTTCCTTTTCCCGGTCCCATTCTCACCATCCTGCGTGTCCTCCTCACACTCGCCATTGTCATTGTCATTGCCATCACGAGAACGGCACCTTCCACCGCTCGGCGTTCCGGGATCTGCCCAGTTCTCATCATCATCATCCTCGTCGATTATGTCATCCCAATTTAGTCGTCTAACGGTCAGGAAGTGCCAGGCTTGTACTGCTGGCAGCTTGGTGGCTCAATCTTTGCCTTGGGATCATCGCTACCGTACCAAGAGAAACGCTCGCTGCTGCGTTTAACCTTTGCCGAGCTGGTTGTCTGCGGATTGGAACGATCGATTTGATCCCCTAAGGCATGGGGGTTGTCTCACCTCCAATTGTTCATTTGATCGCGGGTTTTGTCAAACATTTGCACCATATATGAGCGGAACGCTGCCCACCACTCCCGAAAAGGTGAACTCCTGCTCCTGCGCTGGGGCCACATCAGCTGGAATTGTGAAAAGTGGCGAGTCGTGACTGGATCAAGAAAGATTATATCATAAAAGAGGTCCCAGGCCCTCTCATCCTTGGTGCGGTAAATATTGTATATGCGTATGAGTCCACGGATGTGTTCCGAGATGAATCCCCTTATACGGTCCCGACCCAATGACAGGCCTCGATTTATAACCAATATCGGCATGTTTACCCTCGCAGTTGCCCTCCCTTTTCCTTTGCATCCGCCCTTCGGTGCCATCGCTGCGAGTTGAAAATGAATCAACATCTGAGGCGTCAGCATTATGATACAGTTCAATGTAGCGGAAGGAAGTCCAGAGTGAACGGACAAAGTTGTATAGGTTATCGGGTGTGTTTTGGAACGAGAGGCCTTGTTTTGTGCAAGTCACCTGATGTCGAGATAGTTCAGGATGCTGGCGGTGTGTTCAATTGCTGGCAGTGTGTTCAATACAGCAGGAAAAGAGAATCTAGGTGTAGGCGGGAAGAAGGGATTTATATACTTGAGTTCCTGCGATTTGGTTCATATCCTGCGTTTTGTTGGTTAATGAACACAAAACGGCCCAGCCTTCATCATGCACAACTACCAGGCACCTCATGAATGAGGAGCCTCGAGATGAGATTCAGTACTCGCGGTGAGGACAGTTCCCAACGCTGGGCGTTGCTTTGGCATCACATACCACGTTTACCGCTCAGACTTCGTGCATCTCAGTGCAAACTGTGTAGTTCTCAAGTTGTGCCAACTGTGCAACCATCCAACATGGCTACCAACGCCTAGCAGTGGAAAAAGCACAGGCAACTGATGTCATAGGATAGAGAATACATCATTGTTCGCTTTGCGATGCTTTTAGCTCTGCCAAATGGGGATTCCCACCGGGAAGCTGAACATTTACACAATCGATGGTTCAAAGTATTGTGCCAAGAACGAGTGCAATACGATGATGATCGTGCCAAGATGGCATAAACACCCTTCAAGCGGTGCAAATGGACCTTCAGACGTTGCTGTAACAGTGAATATCAATGCTCAGTTGAATCTGAGTTCAATCTGATGGCAGTTAACCCCATAATTGAATGCTTTTGAAGGGATCTCGTCGGCGAGAATTGTCAGGGTGTAGACTCTAGCGCAGTCTACACTGCGCGTCTCTATTTTGTCGAATCCGTCCATGGTCGCTCAAATAGGAGTCTACCTCGCCTGCCTGTGCATATGAAGGCAGAGGATATGATTCCTACCGTCTTAACGTCGAGCATCTATGTCAGAATATGTCATCCCAGAGCCTTCCCCCTGACACGACTCCGGTGGTACAAAGTATTCGAAGTCTTGTTAATTGTCAGAATCAACAAAAGCATGCGCCTTCGCGGAATTCTCAACTTCTGCCTGCTAAGAGACGGATTTCTGTAGCGGCTGGCGAGAGGGATTCCTCACAAGGAGGCAGTTCCGTACCCTCTACAATCCAAGGTCAGAACTCCACCCCCTCATCTTCGCTGAACAATTCTCGCGTTCCAGATATCACTCAAAGCGTGGCTTCCACCCCGTCTGCTACACAGCGACGGTCAATAATTACTTCCCCGCCACGCCGGGTACACACAGTCGTAACACACCAGCTCCCAGTGGACAGATACAGACAGTCTCACCGTGTCGCGTTGTTTCCAGCCCCGCATCCGTCATTGCAATCACTCCCACTCCTCTCCGTGGTCTGGGAAACCTGCCTACCCGCATCCCGAATCCAGCAGCCCGTGCGATCATTACAAATCCACTGTGAACACGAGCGACCGAAACGAATCAGAGACAGAAGCAGTGGCAATTGCAACCACAGGCGGTGTCTACACCTCAATCAATGGTCTCCGGTAGTCGCAGCATCCATCGATTTGGTCACTCAGGCATGACGCGTCTTGTATTTGCAACGGGCGGACTCCTGGTGTTTTACATGTGGAACAGATGGCCATTTATGAGTGCGATCGACTTGGAGATGGTAAGTTGTGCAATGCGACGCGTTGCGAGAGCATTAGCTGAAGGCCCACACTGGCAGATAATAGAGAAGTACTGGAACACCGCTATGCAGCAAAACAACATTTTGTCCATAGCATTTGAGGCGCGCACAAAGTTGATCTTGAAGAGGAATGCTGAAGCAACAGCCCAGGTTGGATAGTACACGCTCAAACCAGTACCAGGTTCGAGCACAAGTTGATACTGTTAAATCCCATTGTATTCAATCAGCAAGGGACAACATAGCAGAGCTTTATGATCTCCACCGATTTGTATCCGCAGCAGAGCGTTTGGAATTCATTGATTCCCGTCTGGCAGACAATAACTATCTTTTTCCTGTTGCAGAGCGTGTGGAAGGTGGTGTACGCGGTCCAAATCCAACGCAGTGAGAGTCGAAAGCTGCTAACGAATGGCCAGAGTCCACTTTACTTCCTGGCAGAAGCGATCCCTGGGTGTATCAACATCACATTCTAGAATCGGGTGAATAACCTCGGTCAGTACGGTGATGAATTTTATAATTGAATGATTAACGACAAGGGCGGTCATATACCCACGCCACTGATCATCTTTACCTGCACCACGTTGCGCCATGCTCTCATGGAGTGGCAAAAGAACAAACGTGTTCATCCGAAAGCGTCCAAGTCAAAGCTGAAAGCGGGCAGACCTGATCGCTCGAACTACTTCAACTACAAGAATGACGGTGGTAAGAACGCATTCTGCTGCGCTGCAATGGGTCGCAAGCTGTTAACCTCGCCTGGCATTGCAGACACATATACATTGTTGATGAATACCTGGAACACACTACAGGAGAGCTACCAACAGAGGGTGTATCAAAACAATCTTGGGACAGTCACGCGTCAGATCCGACCGGCGGAGAACCCAACACCTGCCGAGGTCATCAGCGTGGAAGCAGTGCGTGTTGACAATGCTATTCCTCTTGACTATTTGACCTCCGAAGTAGCGCTTGAGGAGCCTGAGATCAGAAGCACTGACCCAAACATCCCGATAGACAACAATTGCACGGATGACGAACTGCATTTCGGGGTGCAAGGGGGCAGCGGTGATTACGAAGATGATGGTGACGAAAGCGACGAGCACGATGCTATCCCCACCGCCAGCCGGCGACGACGGCCCGCGAGTGAACTCGAGATGTTCAACCTGAGAACTGGTGATGTTGATGGGTAGCAGGGCGACGATGGCGATGATGCGGATGCGGATGAGGAGGAACACGCATTGCCAGCCGATGATGGATCAATGCAGAATGTGGAGGACTGAGGGCATAGTACTAGAGAGTGTGAAGATTGCACAGTATATTTCAGACCTGTAAAATACGATAATGGCGAAGCAAATGCAACGGCAAGCGATGTATCCGAAACGGAGACTGTATTGTAATAAGTGACAACATCTTTAAAATAAACATATATGGGGAGAGTGCGGCATCCGATATATATCTATAAGCGGAGAGTTGAAATGTGGCACTCGGCCGGAGAAAGGCATAAACATCGCCAGGCGTTGTGTAAAGTGCTTCAGCATAGCTGCAGCCCCTCCGAGGAGAGTAACACATGTGTCGTTCTGATGATGCGTATACGTAACCACAATGTAAAGGAGGTACATATGCAACGCGACCCGTCGCCTGGGCAACGGGTAGCGTGAAATTCTGCGTCAGAGGGTACCAGGTTCGGTTGGAGATGTCGGAGCCGTCCGAAACACCCGGGCGTTTCAGTCGGAAACTAGGGTCGTTGCTGCTTTAATCAAGGGCGGTAGACTGGTCATTGTGCTGGAGCATCTGTGAAATGTAATTGACTATGTTGGTAGATCAATTTGCCTATTCCATGTTGCCGATATTTAGCCGTCCAGAAATATCGGTGGTGAAATTGTCACCAGAACCCATTCGCCAAATTGACTCTGATATATGGCTCACCAGAGGCATCTTTGGATATCTGAAATGGAATACACGCTGTTCGACGGTATTCCGGAGCTGCTGAACACTGATAGCCTGCCAGCAAGCTTCAAACCCGATCAAGTCGATGGACAATCCCTGCTTGAACCGCTTCCACTCATTCGCTGTGATACCATAAATTTCTCTCTCCAGGTGACTTGAAATGCGGTCAATATCAGCACGACTCCAGGCAGTGGCTTCAGTCTCAGGATCCGATAGACGCACCTGAAATTCCATACGCTCGTTGGCGGTCATGTTTACTGCACCATAAACCTCTTCTTCGACAGCAGTTTTCATTTGAGCAAGTCATTTGGCCAATATGCGTCTGGGACCGGTTGCCTTAGTTCCGAATTCTTGTAATAGTTGTCGTTTGTGATGTTGGAACAATTTATTGAAAAGCTTGGGTTTGCCAGGTGTCATCTGATGGATTTCGCGCTCCAATCGCTCGATCGCCATCTGTCGATCAGCCTCTGACCATTCAGTTGCCGCTTGTCGGGCTCTATTCAGGCGCACCTGAAATTGGCAACATTTTGATCTTGTAACCTTTTCAGTCCCGTAAACCTGAACTTCCATTGCAGCATGGATTGTCTGAATCTTTTGTACTCTTAATGGATGGGATTCCGTTGCCAACTGTTCATCCACTTTGGCCTTTGCAGACTTCGACATTTTCTGTTCTCAAATGGCACACATCTTTTAATTAAATCACTTCTGTGCATCGTCTAGTGCTGTGAGGGATAGGTCAGTGTGATTTTGTTAGCTGACAAGTAGAGAGAATTCACATAATGCTCGCACTGCTCCAATTACCATTTCATCAGAGGATGTTTCCGCCGCAGTTTTCCCGTCATCCTTGGAGCAGTCAAGAATTGGAGCACAATCCACTGCCAGTGTTCTTATCATGCCCCGGATCTAATTGCCCTGCCAGGAGCTGCTTTTCATCGAATCGAAGGGTTTAAAGAAGCGCTGGAGGCCTGGATATTGTGGTACTGATGTGAATCAATTGTCAAATTGATCCTTGACATTTCTAGCTTTCAGGTATTTGAGAAGCCAGTGTGATAAGTTTTCAACTAAACCCAGGGGCAGCTGATGCAATTCATCCAGCTGCCAAAGGCGATAGACATTGCAGAGAGGGAATTGCCAGAGCTGGTTGCGGATTGGATGAACAAGAAGAGTGTGCAGAACATCAATATTAGTTTCGTCTAGAAGCTTTGAGTAAACATGCTGATCTCTTGAGTTATCAAGTGCCCAACAAGTTGAATGCCCCATCGGCACACCTTTAGGAATTTCACACATCGGGCATTAGCCATATGAGACTGGAGCAATCAAGATATGTTCTGGATATTCCCCGACCCAGGCCGCGAAAAGAGGATATCATCGTCTCAGGAATCGATCACCCTAGTTCCATTTCAAGCCGTGACCAGTTATGTGAAGATTCCGGAGTGGGGAAAGCACTGTTCCAACCGCGGAATGCCATTCATCGTCCCTATTTTTGGCACCATTCAGGGGACATGGAACGAGCGCAAGGTGAATCCTGGTGCGCTTTTTGGTGTACAGCGAATATCTTTTCGAATATTACCTATTGTGAGATACCGTGGCCAGGCATGCTGATCGCCTGAAGAATTTGTGAAGTGAGTCTTGTCGGATGCACAAATGACTGGCACAATCGTCGCTCTGGCAGGAAGCTGATATTGCGTATCCCACCCCGAGTCGCCTGTGTCAATCTCACTGTACATTCGGCGACTTTCCGAGTCTCCAAGGTGCACCGGTTCAAAATCCAGGTGCACCTGAAATGGAAGATGTGCCAAAAGGAACTGGATACATTTGAAAATATCCCTGTAGTATAATTTTCCGAAGGTATTTGAATGATCTTCAATCCAACTATCATCGCCGAGCGCGAAATCGAGTTCTGAGAGGAGATTCCGCAGAGGATCTGCAGATTGAAATGATTTGATTTTGAAGTTGTCCAGTCCACGCCTCAGATGCTGATCGATCCACGTTTTCTGTTGCTGGCTTAATGAATGCGCCTGATGAATGTTGTGTGCTGACTGAAATGGATGCCATGGATTCCATTGTTCTGAGTTCTTGCGATGCTTGTTGTACAATCCAGTTGCTTTGCCAAATGCTTACCCCATCGCATTTTCCACTCCAACTACCTGCCGATGAGCCCTCGTCTTTGTGGATCAGGGGTACATGTCACATCAGGCTTCTGGGGGTCTATAGTTTCTTCGTCGGTAGTATCTTCAGCTGGTGGCGCACCAGGTACATTGTCTATCGGTAGATAATTAGTTGATTATCTCATCGATGGCCATTCAGGTGCACCGAGTGAAGTCGAACCATGATGGGTCGGGTCGATCCCATCCTGCAAGTGGTAACATCCTGCCATTCAATAGCCCTTGATTCATCGATATTGGGTGATATTGTTGATAGTGAGCCTCGAGTCGGTTCTCGCCAAATAATTTCATTTCACAGATTAAGCATTAAACATGTTTCCAGCGGGTGTTGACCATATTCGAGAAATGAATAGTGAACACGGATTCGGATGCATCTCGATGATGCTTCTTCAGGGGGTAATTTGGAGCCTGAGGGATATTGGGTTAGCGTATGACATTCACAACCGCATCACACCCTGCCAAATGCGGTGGGGGGTAAAATATAATCACCTTACGATCAGTTTTCTTTATAAACCAGGATATTATATCATATCCCGCACAATGATCGTGTACATTGTCTGCTGAACATTGTTAGCAAAGAAGAGAAGGTTTCTTTTGTCATCACTGCATTCACCACCACGGGTCATATAATACGTCATTGCGTCATTGTGAGTTATTCATGCGCTCGAGTCTACGAGAAGTTCCTAATAAAGGTAGATCGTCTTAATCCAATGAATAGGTGAGTATCCTAGCTAGCTGTATGCCTCCGCAATGATCATCAAGAACTGATAGGCTGGTAGGATGGTTGCTCAAGGAATGATCCTTGACCGGAGCGTGGATCGTGAGAAGAACAATATGTTTAGACCAGGAGCTCAATTGGAAGCATTAGTGTTGCGGCTCAACTCATAGGCCTCCTATTGAATGAGGTTGCAAGGTAGTACAGGCACAGCTTATGTGTAATATCCCTAGTCGTGCTACCCTTCATACTGGATATAGTTCTTGTTGGGTTATGGAGAGATCATATCATATCCCTTCTACGACCGTTAAAGTCATGGGAGCACATACAGGTGAGCATATATCCAATATCCCAGCATATGCACTCGAGCATATAACAAAGAAAGCCGGGATATGTGTGATTGAGGTTTCTTTTTCTCAAGGCCCGGTTTGGTTTCATGGATCGAAGGTGTAGTGAAACACCACAGTTCGTAACAACAGAATGGAATATAAGAAGCCCAGCATTCTGCCGAAGGTCACTGCTACCTGCAACATACTCAACCATACTCCGATTCATTCTACATCACATCATACATCCATAATAGTTTACCACCATCTTTGTTCATAGAACATGTTGACGAAGAGATCTCCACTGAAGACAGCGAATGTGGCTCCACCGGGTGGCCAATTTGGCTCGCAATAGCGCCGTGACGACAATTCAGGATCCTCAGATCATGGTTCACGAACTACCAGTGGGAAGGACAGTCGATATAGGAAACCCGCCATTCAATATCAACCGCCTCATGGGTATGGTTACCCTCCTTCACAGCAGCCATTTCCAGCCGCTCCGCAGTTTTATCACCATTCTCCATTCAACATAACACGCACTTCCCAACCAACCACCAGCGTAAGCCAACAATATCCATGTTATGGGCCACCGTGGCAAGGATATGACCTCCACCAAAGCGGTTATGGCCAGTCTCGAATGTTTCCTCAGCACCTGTTCCCAGGACCAGGGCCGTTATCTCCAGGTGCACCGAGAGTGCCTCCAGGACCGCCGGGAAACAATCCAGTCAATCGGCCAACATCTTCCAGCTCTACTCCTGGACCTGGACCTCTTTCCGGTGCACTCGGGAGACATCCGAATAGCCTCCCAACACAAGGATTCCTACCGCCTGCGGAAGCGAGGAAAACGAATGGCCCAAGGATTGTGGACTTGCCGTCATTGCCAGAGATTCCTTACGACAAATATGATGTAGATGATGAGAGGAACGATTCGTCGGACTTGGGCGGTGCAGAGGGTAAACCCCCAGTCAGCCTGAAGCAAACCGAATTCTCCGTGAAGCAATTTGTCAAAAGGATGAGGCAGGCCAACTATAAGGTGTGCAACAAGTGGAAGAAAGTATGGGTGGCTGGGATCGTCAAGAAACTGCATCGGTCCATCATCCGGGGGCAGAACCACTTGCCACAGCTGAGAGATGGACCCCTGCACTGTGAGACGGGGGTTGCAGATTTTTTGGAGACATTTGAGAGCTGGCTGCCATTGGACAATTTCGATAATGCCGAATGGATTCGTCGGCAATGGGTCGAGATGATTTTGACGACATGTGCAAGCGAGATTCGGGAGGCGAGGATAAGGGGAAGACAAGGCGACAAGCAACCGGCGACAGATCTGGGATACCGCGCGAGCAAAGAGGTGAGAAGCTACCTCCGAGAGTTGCCGAATACAACGTTCATGGTTGTGATTTGCCGGGTGTCGAATGGCACCGACATTGTTCCATCCCCAAACCAACTTGAAGCCGCTTATACCGATGTGAGGCACTAGGAGGAGCTGTTTGATTTCATCAACAGAAACATATGCTGGACAGAGCCATACATTCTAACATCGAAGTTCAAGTGCACGTTGGGGCAGGCCGAATTGGAGGAAGACTACATGGGACTATTTACAAACTAGCAAACGATAACAGACCCCATATATGGCCAGAATTCGTACAAGTGTTGCCTTCCAAATGCTTTCAACTTGAAACTTGCACACGATCCGAAAATATTTTTGGTCCAAATGAAGCGAGCTACAGGGAAGGAGATTGCCGTGCACATAATTAGAACAGTGAAGGTAATCCCTGCTAGCCGTGTTAAGGCTAGATGTGCGCAACTGCCTATCATTATACATAGACATTGGAAGGTTCTGAAGAGGGTGGAAGAGAGTAGGGAGAGGAGGATGGTGGCCAAGAGAATGATACTTGTATTAATGTAAGTTCTGATGGAAAGAATAGAATTGAGTGTATTGCATCTGTATATATTCGTTCCGATGGATGCTTGTCTGTGAAATAGCTAACATCGCGATGAGTTTCAGGAGCGCCGGAATCTGAGCCCACCTGCCCACCTTACCTCAGGGAAACTGAGAGAGATCATTGAGTACGAGAAGATCATGGACAATGGTGCAAGGGAGGTCCACGAGCAACTGAAGAATGGTGAGGAGGTCCTCGATCCAGCCAATACAAGCTCAGTGTTGAATATGGTTCTCAATACAATCAACAACGAATTTGAACACAAGTGTCTTGGCGAGGCAGTCAGGCTGATTAATGCTCATCCTATTGGTCAATCAACAGATGACCGGGATCCAGGCCACAAGTATTCAATTTCAGGCCTGCCCGGAAGAAGGTTTCTGGCGCACCAGGTTTGGGCCATCTGGTTCATCGTGAGGAGGTGGGTCTGGGATACTGATATGCAAGGAGCACGGGTGGCGGATGAAATGGGTCTTGGAAAGACTTTCACCTCCGTTGCAACGGCAATGCTTTGCAAATTGGTCGCTGAGACAGTTGTAATGGGGTTGCCACTGTCCATTTTATGGGGGAATACCTTTGAAGAGTGGGTGATTTTCGTGCACAACGACTTTCCCGCCATTGTCGGTGAACAACAAGAGTGGTAGCCGCTCCAGAGATTTAATTCTGTGCCCCGCTGGCTGCAGGAGATCCAGACATCACCACATCACAGGCATCCAGCACTTGTATCAGCCCTTGAGCGAATCTTGGTGGTTACCATGCCTGGAGTGGCAGAGACCTTTAAGACCGTCTTCGACAAGATGACACATGGAACTGAATTCACACTGGTCAACTAGTTGCACGCCGAAAATGCGAATCTCACCCATGAGGATCTGAATCCCAGCATTGACGAGCCGGAGAACGGATGGAAAACCCACCTTGTGTCGTATGATTCCTTAACATCCAGAGAGAATCCATCTAGTAACGGCCAACTCTCCTACTGTGCATGGAGTTTTGCAATTTTTGATGAGTCCCTTCGGTATAAGACTGAAACCACTGTGGGCTGGCACATTGCGATGAATGAGAATATTGGATTCAAACTTCAAGTCACAGCTACACCGGGATTCCATTGACTCTATGACTGGTGCTATCAGGCAATGTGGCTGTTTTCAGGTGCGCCTGACAATCCAGAGGATGAGACTGTGAAGGAAAAGCATGGTGCAGATGTATTGTATTCCGCTGTGAAGAGTTTGATGCATGCTATCAGGACTGAAGACCATGAAGCTCAACAAGATGCGGCGCACCGGATGATACAGATTGCAAAGCCTTGGACGATGAGGAGGTGGTCGGAATCGAAACTTGCCAACGGAAAACCACTACTGCAGATACCGAAGGAGAATGCACACCTCATTGATCTCAAGTGGACTGAGGACGAGCAAGCAAAACGGAACGCTCTGGTGGGGAGATACACTTCACATGGTGGTTCAAGAGCATAGAGAGTTCATCGATGGCGGCTTGCAAGTTTTTCGTAAGTGCTGGGAGACACAGAGGATCGCAACAACGTTTCCGGACAATGGTACGATGAATGGGGACTCAATACTTGGGTGGATTCGCCCATTTTCAGATGGCTGAGAGAGACATATCTGCCAATGCTTGTCAACGAACATGCAGAGTATACTGAACCTGACGAAGACGACCAATTACGAGAGGCGCTCCTTCCGGACCAAGAGAGACACGAAAATGCACTCCCCAGTGCACCTCCTCCACAAAAAGCAGTGCTGTTTTGTCCTCTTCCTGGCCAAGTTCGTTATTTAAAGTGCTGGCTAATGAAGTCCTGTGCGGATCATGTGGATATTTTCCACATGTATGCAGAAATGGGCAATGATGAATGCACAGAAATGCAGCTCAGATTCCAAGATTCACGCAATCTCTCTGTATTAGTAACGTCACCCAAAGTGGGCGGGACCATTCTCAAGCTTAATTCAGCAGACCATGCGGTAATGACTCGGAACTTCTGGGTACTGAACGAGCAGCGGCAGGCATCTGGACGAGTTATCTGCTTAGGGCACAACTGAGAACCACATCCATGGGTACTGAACATGGGTCCTGGTGGCTATGATTACCGCGCGAGTAATCTTCATTAACTCTCTGGAGTCGCCCCAATGAGAGTCCTGCACGGCTTGATGAGTCGACCGAACATCACCACGTCCATGATTTACCGGATTCTGGTGTCTCATGAGGACCATACCAAGCTGCTGACAGAGACTAAAGACACTGTTCAGTCAGATGAGCTATCATCTTAGATTGTAAGAATGCTTCATCAAGGTATGCCTCTTTAGACATTCAACCAACGTAATCTTGTTAACAGATACAAATAGTCAAAAGGTCATTTGTAAGGCACACTATACTGCATAAATGAATCCTGTTTCTCTGTCATTTTAAAGCCAATGAAAGTTCTGTTGTTGGAGTTGTGGTCTCTTTAATCAGAAATTGCTCGAGTGGGATTGCATTGGCGTTCATGATTGTTATCATTAAAGAATAATAGGAGCTGAAGTCGATTGATAAGCTAAAATACAAGTTCCTGGGCTGGCCTGTCTCACACTAAATGGCCTGAGTCGAATCTTGAGAACAATGCAGGAGAGGGCTTCAAATCATTCGTCCGTAGCGATTTTGAGGTGCACCAGAAACCTATGGCCATGTACCCACTTTGAAGTCAACAGAGTGAACAATGCCCAGTTCAGTGACATTGAGGCGGACCGGAGAATCCTGGCCATATGTCATGAGTCTCGTTTAGACATATCGCGCACTGCAGATTTGGCAAGCCGATTTGGCAATAAAGTAAGGCATGGTGATATTGAATAGCTGTGTCAGAATATGAGACACCGACTGGCTGATTCCGGGCAAAGCCGCAGATTTTGCCGCCATGTGATTCAAGTTCAGGTACACCGGAGAATTATCAGCATATGTTTTGAGTTGCGTTATGACAAATCCAGCACCACTTACTTTCCAATCCAATTTGGCAAGGAGACTGTCTTGGCGAGATTGACAGTTCGTGTGTCTGAATTTGAGACACGGCTTGCTTATTCGCGGCAATCCCGCATCGATTGCTGGCATATTCTTAAAGCTCAGGTGCACCGAAGAGTCCTGGGCACATATTGTCTTGACTGTCACTGCATAATTGCCAATCCCATTCCGCACTAACTACAGTCGACACGATAATCGAGTTCTCGTGTCAGAATATGAGACATGGGCTCACATATTCGTGGGAAAGCTGCAGCTTATGCATCAATATCATAGGATTTCGAGCACACCTCAGATTTGCATCCCACAGGGTCGGAGACTGAGACACGTCTCGGGTCTTCATGGCCAAGCTGCACCTTTCCCTGCTGGGTATGTTCTGGCCTATGATTGAAGTTCAGGCGCATCTGAGATCTGCAATCCAGTCCAGAATGACGTTCTTGGAATGCTATGAGGTCAACTTTGGAAAGCTGCGACTCATTATGAAAGTCTCATTCCAGGTCAGGCACTCCTCAACTGCGACAATAAACCTCCGAAGCGCATGTTCCCCACTTCATAATGCAATTTTTAATTTTGTTTACTTCATTCTCATCAGGTTTTCTTCGGCTTTGAATCAGTGGACCCTTTGCACACAGATTGTCATCTCTCAAGATGCTGCACATTGAGGTGCAGGCGGCCCATCCCGCTTGCCCTCTGCTGATGAATCAATCCATGCTTGATTGGTATGTGAAGGCTGCCACTAAAATGCCTTAAAATGTTTGCTCAAGGTCAACTGTCCTTTGGAGGAAGGTAGCCCTGCACAACTAAATCATAAATGCATAGATCTGGCCAATTATCAACGTCACTTAACTTGATATTGCCTTGCAGTATGTTTGGACCTCTGCTTCCAAATCTTAAAAAGACTTCTGCATCGTCAAGCTCTGTCGAAAGAGCTGCAGCTCGAGAGCGAGAATTTCAAAAAACACATTCTGCTCAGCGACTCTACAAGATGGCCGGCAACTCCCGCCCACCCATTTGCTGCACTTACTCAAAGAGGCCTAGGTTGTCAATGCTTGGAATGCCGACTGAACTCGATTGTTCCTAAATGTATGTTTGGGCCGCCAAAACTCGTATCTGAAAATAGACTTTGTGAACCGATATCCATCATGAGAGATGTTCGAAGTGAGCGACTCTTGAAAGCTCGAGTGATGAAATGACAACTTCGGAGATTGCAAGTAACAGTCAGAGTAAGGCGTGCCTGCAATCCCCAGCGAAAGAATCTCATTCTAACCCTACAATCTTCGGTGCACCTCAATTCCCCGGAACTTCATGCATGCATGCAATCATTATTCCTCTCCCCGCTGTGAGATGATGTCTCACGATGCATTCATACTTCTCATAGCATACAGCTTTCAACCTCAACATTTATTTAACCCTATATTGTAGTAGAGACTCATTATGAATATGTGACTTAACGGTGTGCCAGTTAATATATATTATGCGCAAAATCAGAATGTGAGTGAGTATTTATGACTCATTTGTTAGCAATCTTGGCATCGACGAGTGCTTGAATCCATATGAGTACCCCTGAATCATCCATTGTACCTTACCATATATTCTCTACTCCTCTATCTACACATGTATCTCTCCTTCATATACCAAATTCTCTCCCTCCTCCATTGACTGCAACATTGTTGTGCACGATATTCTGCAGACATTGCCCGGATGAACACACGAAAGGGAAGTTATGCTTTCGATATTGACTTATCGACCGCTAACTTAGATGCAGCATCCTGATACAATAGACCTTGGTGAATATACGTGTGTCCTTCAGGCGGATATACCACAGATGGAGATTCATAATTCTCCTAGATTGATACCAACGTGAGTATGACCCCTTGCAACCCAGCCGTCACTCATTGAGTTCTGCAAATTCTCAATGCCGCACGAATTCTATGCCATGCGGTCACGTCAGATGCTCGAGCATTCACACATGATTACTTCCTATATAGGAGTCATATCCAGGGGCACACATTTTCATTCAGGTTCTCAGTACTCAATTTGGCCAGCACCAAGGGTTAGTTAATGTCGCGGGTTTTCTTCCGTTGCGTCTCGTTCAGATGCGTCTCATTCAGGTGCATCTGGTTGTATTCTATCGGCGTTGGCTTTAGCTAACCTCCAATTCTTGCATCCATATAGAGTGTTGTTGATAGGAGAGTAGCTAACATTCGGCAATGGGAATCCATCAATTCCGGGGCACCTGACAATGAATCCATCCATTCCGGTGCACCTGACAACATCCTAAATCGCAACAGCCAACTGCCGTCCTTGATATTATGATGAAACATTGAAGTCATCTCTCCTGAAAGCTTCAAGGCGCGCCTTGAATTGCATCCTGCTCGACTATGTGCAACTTCTTGCTCCATTTATCCCATTATTCTATTGCACTTAATCTTGTATTTACTGCTTCTACACTCTCTCCCACATTCCCCAACTGTCTATCTTCATTGCAGCAAATGGAACCAACGCCCAGCCAGGTGAGGAATCACTATTCACAGAAGAATCAAGAAGCACACCTAGAGAGAGCACTCGCATTTAGGAAAGCAACCAAACTTGATTTCCCATCAAATGTTTGCCTTCCAATTATCTGCCTTCGTGCATCATATTGCAGATGGCTAATATACCTAATTCATTAATGACGCAGGATGATGATACCGATCAGGACATTGGTGATGCGAAAGTGAGTGCGAAAGTGAGGACACCGGAGATTCCACGTTATCATCCGACATCAAAGCAGACGATTTGGATCACCCACAGCAGGTCCAACTTCTACGCCAGGCCCGCTGGGACAGGTCTGTATGAACTACATGGGTTTCATTGCCAAAGAAACGTAGCCGTGCCGATACTGTTATTGCATGCCCTCTGCTTCCAAATTCCCGAAAACCACCTGGGTCAATGGCACCACCACTGCTCAAATCCCAAATGTCAGCCCTCCTCAACAAGTCATCTGAGTCTCACCGTGCACCATCCTCCCAGGCGCCGCTGCAACCCAAGTCAAGTGGAGACCAGAATGCTCCACAACCCAAGGCCAGTGCAGATCAGAAATTTCCCCGACACCAAAAGGCTACGTTTGAGGTAGCGAAAAGGTTCATATAAGCAATAGTATTCACAAAGACTCCTTGGCCAATATTATCCGATGACAAGTACTCGATGGTTGAAGAAGCTTGGAAACTTGCCATTGAAGCTCAGGATCGTCAGGAGGCATTCGCAGGTGCTCCTGCAGGTACACCATCTGTGTGTCTATTGCCCAGCGGTCCATCTCTCAAAATCGATCTGCAAACATGAGAAGCTGTAAGTCATGGATTCTGTTCAATGCTCCTCTATCAGATTTACGATATTGACTACACTCCAAATTATAGATAGTTGAAACTGAAGATAAGCACCATTCCAGGACGGTTGGTAGATGGGGCATGGGGAACTGTTGTCCCTAGTTACCAGTTGGATTTGTGCTCTGTGACTGAGCTTCGGATTCAGGTTAAGGAGCTTCTATTCAACGATGCATATCTCTCCACGGTCGGTGATGATAAGAAGTCATTGTTCACGCGAATGGAAGTGCTTGATCTCATTTACCATCAATTTTTCTTTACAGTCAATAGCTTGGGGCGCCAGCCAAAGACATCCCAGTATTTCCAACCTCTCGCTCCGCAGAATATAGTACTGGTAGCGGCAGCTATTCATTGGGCGCTGTCTGAATATGCAGGTGGAAAGAAGGCGACAGTTATGTTTTCTCAAGATGAATATCCAGGTACATTTTGTCCATCCCCAATGATAAATTTTACTCCGGAAGCCACTGCACTCATCAATCACACATTAGTGGGCCGCTTCAAACCCCCTCCCACCACCATGCAGCGCAACTCCGCTAGGATAGGCGCTCATCAATCCCCGTCGGCACGGCTCAGCCTAGATTCACTCTCTTCTATATCCTTCTGCCGTCAATTCCTCCTCTTTTGCTGCACCTCCGCTCGGATAAGCACTCGAAAATCCCCTCTGTCTTGATTTGTCACTCGTCGATTTCATTCCGCGCTCTATACCCGCACTTCCGCGCTCCTCAGCCTCGGATGGGAGCTCCCCCATGATCAAAAAACATTTCCGTCCGGGCGGAATGGCTCCGTCAGAGTGGGCGCGCTCTGTCAGAGCCGTCAGAGACAACCCGGTGGCAGGCTACTCAGTCCTCCGCGCCAATACAGCGCGTCGCGTTGCATATCGCCCTCCGATCGCGGTTTCGCCGTTTCTTCTCGCTCTGTCGGTATCCGATTCTAAATGAACATTGTGGCGTTGTGGCCGACTGTGACCATAAGTTGGAATGGGTTCATTGGGTACATCAGCAAAATGTAAATCGGTCCGGAAGCCACATGCAGGGTTCCATAAGCACAAAGCATTTCGTCTATCATATTCCTCTTTGTAACAGTCACAAGATTCGCTTCCTCATAACATGGCATGCGTTATTTAAGTATATCTATATATCAACATACTTTCAATCTGGCCACAGATGGTAGTCGAGCATAATCCGAGGTTCTAGCTCGAGGAGCCTAGGAAGATAGTGAGAAGATTTGATACTACCCGGCCGTGAGAAGCCACACAATTGCGTGGATTCAGATGAGATGGAAATGAGCAGATGTCTATCTACCCCGGGGTCTCCCGAATATGTACTCCCCGTCGCTCAGTCCACCTCCGTTACCCCTGTATCTCCGTACACCCGCCGTCGCTCATTAACGATGTACTTAGAGGCCATGATCGAGCGTGTTGAGAGATGCACTTGAAGGCCAGGATCAAGTGAACTCAGAGATACACTCCGAGGCCGTCATCGAGCGAGTTTGGAGATGCACTTGGAGGCCGGAGATCGAATGAATTCAGAGATGCACTTGGAGGCCGTGATAGAGCGAGTTTGGAGATGCACTGGTAGGCCGTGATCGAGTGAGTTTGGAGATGCACTCGGAGGCTGTGATCGCGCGAGTTTGGAGATGCACTTTGAGGCCGTGATCGAGCGAGGTTGGAGATGCAATTGGAGACCGAAATTGAGTGAACTCAGATATGCACTGGGAGGCCGTGATTGAGCGAGTTTGGGGATGCACTTGTAGGCTATGATTGAGTGAGATTGGAAGAGTACTTGGTAGCGGTCGATTTGGAGGGAAGCGCGACGGCAGCTGAGACTATATTCATTGGTTAACATGTAATTGAGGGAATGTAGAGAGTTGAGTACAATAAAATCCACCGAGAGATGGGGAACTGGCTGGGAGCGGGAAACTGGCTGGGAGCGGGAGACTGTCGATCATGGGATGATGCTGTACTTGGTGTATGCTGTAGTCGGTGTTAACTCATGATTATGGCATGGAGAGATAGAGAGGGATGACTTAACTTCGTTTTCTTAGGTGATGGTAGAGTTGAGCACAAGAAAGAGAGAGATTAGAGGAGATAGGGGAAATCATCATGAGAAACTGGGACTTAAGAGAATTTCGTGGGCGAGTCAATTCACCATCCCTGATACGGCAGGTACGAGTCACGATCCGGCGGGTAACAACACCGATACGAGGTCTGGTACACCTAATCAGGCAAGTCGTACCTCTGATTTCTCAGGTCCGCTCGTACCCTCCACATTGTTGTCATCTTCATACCCCATCTCTCTCTTTCTCGTCCACAACTCTACCATCACCTAAGAACACGAAGTTAAGTCATCCCTCTCTATCTCTCCATGACATGATCAAGAGTTAACACAGAGTGCAGCATACACTGAGTACAGCATACACCGCGTACTGCATCATCCCAACATCGACTGTCTCCCACTCCCAGCCAGTATCTCATCTCTCGGCAGACCATGTTGTAGTCAATTCTCTACATTCCCACAATTACGAGTTAACCAATGAATAGAGTCTCAGCTCCCATCGCGCCTCCCTCCCGCACTACAGCCTCCAGATTGACCGCCTCCAAGTACTCCTCCAAACTTGCTCGATCACGGCCTCCCAGTGCATCTCTGAGTTCACTCAATCTCGGTCTCCAAGTGCATCTCTGAGTTCACTCGATCCTGGCCTCCAAGTGCATCTCTCAACTCGCTCGATCACGGCCTCCGATTGTAATCTTCAGGCGCACCTCGAATTGCTGACAATCACCGCGCGCTGCCAGTCCAGATATACCGTGTGTAGATAGGTAGCTATATAGATACATCAGCAAAATGTAAATCGGTCCGGAAGCAACACGCAATCCTCCCAGACACTCCAGGCGACCGCACCAGTGCTTCTAAATACTTCTAGATGCTCCCAGACCCCCCTGGAGCTAAGCAATGTGCTCTGAGACTCTGCAAGAGCATTCTCAGGTGCTCCTGAAAGCACCTGCAGTTATGGAGGTGCATTCAGGATGCTACGAGATTTGACTTACAGAATAGTCAAATTTTGGAGCTCCTGAGACCTCTGCGCAGATCTGCGGGAGACTTCAAGAGCAGCTGGGACCGCTACGCAGCTCTGCAGGAGACTTCGAGAGCACTGCGGGAGACTTGGTGCCATATTCTCACAGCAGTGGTTCTTACATAACCACAAGGCATTTCATCTTATCATATTCGTCTTTGTTACAGTCACAAGATTCGCTACATCAAAATATGGCATGCATTATTTAAGTCTCTGTATATATATATACATACGGCCAATCTGGCCGCAGATGGTAGTCGAGCATAATCGGAGGAGCACCTGGACCCGCCCATTGAGAACTTAGAGATGAACCACTTTGGAGGCCGTTGTGGTGAAACGATGGAGCTAGAAGGCAGAGAGCCCACCATCAACACTCCGACGCACCTCTCGCGACATTCAAACGGAATTCATGAGAAAGAGCGGTTTTGGTTCAAGGAGCGTAGGAATCGGGTGAGAAGATATGATACTACCCGGCGTTGAGGATCCACGCAATTGTGTGGCTCCACGAAATCTCTCGGACAGAGCGAGTGAGACCAAAAGTTGGGAAAGATAGAGTGTGTATTTTCATTGTATGATAAGATGAGATGGAAATGAGATGATGTCTATCTACTCCGGGGTCTGCCGAATATATACTCC
>Ga0307515_10003894_pt1 | contig 31157 bp, 22 predicted proteins | sample 17_EM_MG_FD_194513 | JGI IMG/M metagenome (GOLD analysis project Ga0307515, IMG submission 194513) | Populus trichocarpa ectomycorrhiza microbial communities from riparian zone in the Pacific Northwest, United States - 17_EM | ecosystem: Host-associated > Plants > Roots > Unclassified | place...
TCATGACATGTATCCTGGGCTTGACGGGTTAACTTGGTTTGATGGGTTGACCCGGTTAATTCTGGGTAAACCCGTCATTTTTTTTTTCTATTTAGTTATCAAACTTTCATGATGCAAATCTCAGGTTTTACGGGGTAACCTGGTTTAAAGGGTTAACCCAATTAATTCAATTTGTTTTTCTTTTTCTTCATTAGTTTTTTTCTTTCTGTTGATTTTTTTTCTTTGTTTTTTTTAATTACTCTATTTAATTATCACACTTTTATTACACGACCTTATAGCCAGACCCACATTCAATATTCTTGGGTCTGGTGTTACTGGGTCATGTAAGTTTAATTTTATTATTAATATTATAAATATTACTCTTAGGTCAGACGTTGCAGCCACCCAAGATTCTTGGATATAACTTTGCAGAAAAATCCAAGATTTTTCAATTTTTATTTTTTAAAATATTTTTTATAAAAAAAAAATCCGGGACATCGCGCGGGTATCAAAGCTAGTATATATATAAAGTGTGTGTGTGTATAATTGTGTGGGTAGCCACTCTAAGCTTTTAATTGTCACTTATGAATTTTATACAAAATAAAATATATAATTATACATAGTATTAGATGTAAAACATACCTAGGCATATAGACCACTTTAAGAAATATTTTTTATATTCTCCTATTTGATCTATATGATATCATCTAAAAAGTGATAATTTTTTTATAAAATTCAAAACGCCACTGCATAAAAATTATCATACTTAAATCAAGAATACAACATATAAATAATAAATTATACTTAGTAATTAAGTACTTTCTTTCCTTTCCTGTATTATAAATATTAAATCCTCAAAATAAAAAATTAATAAAAAAATAAACTTTATAAATAAACGGCTAATAAGTGATTTGGGTCTAACTTTATATATCTTATAGATATAATAAATAATATTTTATATGCACAAAACATCACACTAATACTTAGAAATAACATCGAAATGCGTAGACAGTTGGCCTTCCTAGTCCAATGCATAAAGAATGTTATTCACATGCTCTTTTTTTAATGTATATTATTAGACATTGATTCTAATTAAATTTATTCCTTTTAATAACGGATGCGGTTAAAGATATAAATTCTAATTAAATATTAATTTATTGTTATTCACAAGATTAGAAAAGTTAATGTACATTTAATCGAAGTCTTTTCATATTACTATTTATTATAATAATATAATGATAAAATTACCCTTTAACCCTTAAACTTTTTAACTAGACATTGAAGATAATATGGTATTTTTAATATGTTACAATTATCTTTTATAAATTATATGAGATTAGATTGGTTATTATTTTTATACTAAAATTACCAATTTAACCCTATAATAAAAAATTATAATGCATATTATTTAGGGGCATTTAGATCTTTTAACTTTTTCAACATAATATAATTAAAAAAAATCAACATAACTCTCTCAGCAAAAATTTTTTTCACTTTACATTAGTTTTATTGTAAATTTTAAGACTATTCAAGGGCATTATTTTAATTTATATTCATGAAATATAATTAAAAAAAGGTACTGACATGTGTGTAGCAAGTGTCGGCGTCTGAATGGCCTCCATGTCGTTAAGGCGATGTGTGCAGCGCTGTTCGACCACTAAACGCTGCCTTGTGAGGCTGCACGTGCCCCTAACAAACATCGAGTTTGGCGCTAACAACTAGTTTTTTTTCTCTCTCCCCACCTTGAATTCCGTGTCCATGCCTTAAAAAATACAAACTAGCCCATGCAATTTATTTCCCCTTTACATTTGATCTAAGTCCTTTTGATTACTAATTTTTATTTTGAATAAGCAATGAAATTACAAATGTTTTTCAATTTCATTCCCTTTTATTTTTTTAATTTTCAGATTTGAACATCATTCTTTTTTATTACTATTTTTTTTATTTTTAATTAGCTATAAAATTATATTTTTTTTCCAATTTCACTCTTTTTATTTTTTTTCAAATTTGATCCCTATTCTTTTGATTACTATTTATTTTGTTTGGGAATATTTTTTTGGTTGTTTTTTTTTTCAATTTCATTCTCCATGAGTATTTTTTATCAAATTTGATCCCCATTTTTTTCTATATTTTTCTTTTGGAAAGTTTTTTAAATTGATATATTTTTTTTATATAATTTTATCCTTCAAAATTAAATTGCCTAGGTATTAAGCTTCTTGATTGAACTTGATTCAAGATCTCATGGGTTGCAAGTTTTAGAGATTAGACCGGATTTAGAAGGTTTGTCGGGGTTGACTAAGTTATTTTTTTCTTTTTTAGAACTATTTTGTTTTTTAATTTTTGACCACTTTTTAGAGTTTTGCTTTAATATTTTTTATGGTTTTCCTTTTATGAAAGTAGTCTCATGTTTATGGTCAAAGTTACTACTTTAAAAGGTTAACGTGGGTTACCTTTTTTTTTTAGGTTTTTTTTTAAATTTATTTATTTCAATATCATCTGTCAACATTTAATTTATTTGAAATTGGTCTTCCAACCTTTTTTTTTTTTAATTTTTATTGGGTTATCCAAATCCTGTGTATATGCTCATGTGGTTTGCGAGTTAACTCATATTTCTTTTGTTGCTATAGGGTTAGTTCCGGGTTCATGATAAGAGACACCGATTTCAAAAGTTAATCTGAATTAACTTTTTTTGTTCTTTTTTTAAATTGAATTATTTCAATTTCATCTTTCAACATTTGATCTATAGAAATTGGTCTTCATACTTTTTTCCCCTTTTCTTTTTGTTGGGTTATCCCAATTATTTTTTAGGTCTTTTTTTTTTTACAATTTTATCATTCATATTTTTTTTTTCTATCAAATTTTATCCTCATTCTTTTTAATGCTATCTTTTTTCCTTTGACAAGTTTTTGAAATTGATATTTTTTTCATGATTTTATTCTTCAAAATTAAATTGGTTGAAAATTAAACTTCTTGATTGAACCTGATTCAAGGATTTCATGATTTTTATAATCACAGGGTTTGCAGGTTAACTCAGGTTTACTAATATTTTTTTCCATCGCTTTTTAAATTAAATTAATTTTTTTTTCATCTTTCAACATTAAGTTGTTCAATAATTAAGCTTGATGATTTTATTCAATTTTTTTTCGAACGTGGTCGCCCTAGTATCATGACTAGATCAGAGATTGCATCTTGAACTGGGTGGACTCATATCAAGTTTTTTTGACATTTCTAAAACTATATTTTTGTCTTAATTTTTATCCTTCAACATTTTTTTTACTAGATATTAAGCTTCATTTTTTTTCTTTTCATTTTTTTTATTGAGTTATCATGTTCTCATTTGATTTATTAGGAATTTATCTTTGAATTTTTCTTCCTGTGTTTCTTTCTATGAGATTATTCCAATTTTATGTCCATGATCTGAAGTTTGCAAGTTAGACCGGTTTAAACAGGTTTTTTTTTGTTTTTTTTTTAATTTTTTTTCCTTTAGTATTAAGTTATTTCACAATCTAGGTTAGCTCAGATCGAGTTCTTTTTATCTTTTTTTCATTGTCTTGTTTTTTGTATATTTGTTTATTTTGTTTGTTGTGTTTTTTTAATCATATTATTTAATTTTCCAATTGAACCAATGATTTGAATATCAAATTTCTTTCCTTAGCATTATTTTCTTATGTTGAAAAAAATGTTGCCCCGCTCGCGACTAAGCGCAGGCCATAAATCTAGTATGCATTATTTGATGATTTTTCAATGACTTATCTTCTGGTATTTTATGCAATAGGGCTTATTTTAATTTAATTCCCTTTTTTAGGTTAAATGGTTATCACATTTTATTCCTCTTTCACCCCTTAATTTATCTTTTGATATTTTTAAAAAATTTCAATCAAATCTTTTTATAGTTTCACTTGTTCACCATTATCGCTTTTACATATACATCCTTACAACTTCTTTTAATGGTTATCACATTTTATTCCTCTTTCACCCCTTAATTTATCTTTTGATATTTTTAAAAAATCTCAATCAAATCTTTTTATAGTTTCACTTGTTCACCATTATCGCTTTACATATACATCCTTACAACTTCTTTTAAACTTAATATGTTTAAAATTTTCATGCATAATTAATGAAAAATATGTATTTTCAAAACAAATTTTATTATAAATTGAATAAATATCAGGATTTAGAATTATACAGTTAAATTTAAAATTTAATAACTAATTAATTTCTAGATGTCCAACTATAATCGACTTGATATTTGTAAAACTATTCAAATAGTAATTGTAAGATACAAAATTAATGATAGATTAAAAAGTATATTTTTTTATGTATAAGTTTAGTATAATTATGCTAATTAATCACATATAAATAGACATGTACAATGATAATTTGCTAATCTATAACTAAAAAAAACTTTTGAGTTATTTGCAAAAATTCTAGAGTCAGTGACCATTATAAATGAAAATATTATAATTTGCACAAAGTAATTATAAGTTAAGAAATCAACCATGTTTGAAAAATGAACTTAAATTTCTAGAAAAAATGGAGTATAAAAATAATTTTCAAATCTAAAATAAATCTAAATTTCAGAAATTATCTCAAAGTTCTCGTAGCTTCCACTATAAAGTGCATCTGGGTACCTAAATATATACCTCCTTTATTTCTCCTTAACTTTCTTTGGCTAAAAAAACTCTACATGATATTCACAATATGAATGGTAGAACCAAAATCAATTCATAAGCTTTACTAAAAGCCTCAATAAAAAAAGGATTCACAATACACAATAGAGATGAATTTACCTTACCTTGCAAGCTATTTTTTATACTCATATCATCTTTCTTAGTATGTTTACATTTTTTTATATAAAACAATTACTATTATTGCATGTTATTTTAATGACACATTTCTATATTTCTTCGTTAAACTCATAAACTTAGTCACAATATGGATTGTAGAAACAGAATCAACTCACTATGTACTTTTAGAAGCCTCAATGAAAAGATTCATTGTACACTATAAAGATTATTTTTATACGTTATTTTGATAATTAAGGCAATCTTTTTTAACACATCCTCATTTTTTATAGAATAAAAGTTTACTATTATTGTCAAACTGCTTTATTAAGATATTTCTATGTTTCTTCATTTTAAGGGATGTTTTACCCTTGACCTTTCCCTCAGCTTGAGAATCCAATTGAGTTCTTTTAGATTTCTCAAGTTTCAATATCTTTTTCTTGACCATACAAGGATATAAGCTCATTAATTTATCATTTTTCATTAAATGTGTTGTAACACCCAGCAAAATCTAAATGTTGTAAAGATAAGTTCAGCCTTTAACTCAAGAAAAACATAGTGATTTTTTTATATAATTTAATATCAGTAATCCCTGTTGTCATTTATATCTCTTGGTTAAATTTAACTTGTTATTTAACGCATTCATATACATTCCATAAAACATACAATTATGATTTATGTTTCTAGTTCCTATCGAAATTTCAAAGTCTTCTCTGTCCAGGTCACTAAACAGTTCTTATTTTCTTAGGATATCTGCAAAGCAAAAGATAACATTCTCAATTCTCATAGCACTTCCATTATTCTTATAAAGTTAGGTCTTATATGACACATTCGACCCATATCAAATTATCCTCATAATATATATATTCATGTTGATTATACAACCACACATTATGAACACTTGACTAAACCTTCATGGATCTTAACCTCATTTTAACGTCACTAGTAAAAATTCATCTCCACAAAATCCTCATCAATCCATAACAATGACATAAACATTAGAATTAAATATTATGGTCAATAAGTAAAACATTCAATCATAGAATTCAATCTTAAAACATGATTGTTAAACCTTTAATAAGTTAAGTCTACATAGCTAGTAAATACAAATATCCAACATCATATGACCGTTTAATTAATGCTATACATAAATCAATCAATAGAAAAATTATCGAATTATATACATGTTTTCATAAACAATTATTTTTGTCTGGACTGTAAAGATCATGCAACAAATACACACAAGCATAAATATTTAAACTTAAAAATATCTTCTAGGCATATTAATAATTTCACTTTATATTACTTATTACTCATATTCCTTGAAAAAAGTTCATGTAACACATTAGTTATCATAATAGAACAATTTTCCTTTTTGATTACCATATTGCCATCTTAGCTTTCCTACAAACACACAACTAGATCATCAATATCCTTTCTAGATTTTGCACTCAAAATCCTTCCACTATGATTGGTTTACTCTTTTAAATGGAAACACTAGCATTTTCGTTCTTACACAATTATGTATTTTACTCTACTTTAGCAGCTTACATTCATTATATGTTTATTATCCCTTGATTATCAACCACTGCCTTTTCTTTTAAGTTAACTATATTCATTATATCATTTCAATGCCCTACTAATGGTTGATGACATTTAGACATGCGCTCCCCCCCTCCCTTTTGACTTATTTAACTCCTACTTAATTACAACTAGGAATTATTAACCTTTTTCATGCATTTAATTCATACTTGATATTGGTTAAAGGTGTATTATACAAAATCAATAAACATGGATTTTGAATATACTTATTTGTCAAACTCGATACCCTTAACTCGGGCCTTAACTTATTGACAGTGTCATTTGAGCCTCAGAATTCATTATATTCATTATTCTTATCATATGTCTTAATCGGACCTCAGAATTCTTTAATCCAATTCCATAATCCTGACCTTTTATGGAAAATAACTGCATACACTAATCCATTATATTCATCATTCTAGCATGTGGTTCATAATAATAATAAAAAAATTATTTATTATATTTCATTACTCCAGGTATGTATTTATATCAATCATCCACTTTCTGACCAATTTAATTAATGATAGTTCTTGCCTACACTAACTAACTTGTTTATTTGTTTCGATACTTGAAATCTCATACTATAAGCATTCTTTATCTTTAAACACCCAGGCTCCAACTAACATCTTACCTTAATCTTCTTCTATTATTATCCACAGTCGACCAATTCTCTCCTTTGTTTATGCAGTATCCATTTACATATATTTCTTTGTCACCAACCCTTATTTTGTCGTTCTTATATCCTACTATGGGCTTCTCTTTGTTAATGGATCTTTTATGCTTGACTGACCAACTATAAAATTCTGATTTTGGCAGACCTGATATCATTAGTCTCTTTATTGAGGCAGACTAATCATTCATCCTCACTATAAGTATTAACTGATATCTTTAATCCCCACCATATAACAGACTAGCAAACTATGCTAGTCATCAGTAACCATTTATGTCATTAGTCTTCACCTCATGACAGACTAATCAATTATGTTGGTCATCAATAACTACTGATATTATTAGTTTCACCTCGTGAAAGACTAATCAATTATGCCGGTCATTAATAACCATTGATGTCATTAGTCTTTACCTCATGGTGGACTATAAACCTTCTATCTTATCCATCCCATACTTTATTTTCTTTCATTTTCCTTATTGTTTCCTTTTTTTTTCTTGTTTTCCAAGTGCAATTTATCATTATTATATTACTAACAACCCCTTCTGAATACTTGCACAATCTTTCTATTTTGAATACTCACATCAATAACTCAGTGTAATTGTACCCTTCTGAATACCTTTTCCGATGACCAAATGCAACTTTACACTCCTAAAATCCAAAGTCCATATCATGGATCCACCATCTTATTTTTTCATGTATGCATACAATTTCAATTACAACTCCAATATTATATTCCAACTATTTATATCAACCCCTCGTAAGAACATTAAATTTCAAATAAACATATCACATCTAGTAGAAACTTTGCATTTCTCTTTTACCCACTATATTATTTTTCCACAACACAATTATTTTATGCTACAATAAAAATAATAACTACCTAAGTAATAATTAAAAATTTTAAGAGTCGAGGTGTCGAACACCTACCTTGAGCCGAGTGTGTCTTGCCGCTCTGAACTATTTTCTTGATCCAACAATCTCCCTTGTTCCATCAGGGACATGACTCATCATGAACATATCAACTATTATAGGAATCCCATTCCAATTTCCCATTCAATTTATATTTTTGAGCCAATAATAGAAATTCATACGAGTAATGCACATCTTGAAAAATCCAAACCTTTCACATACTCAAGTCATATCCATGCATTTCCACATAACACGTAGTCAATATTTAAACACGTAAACCATATAAACAACCTCACCCTTTGCCCGAAACACTCATTATGCAATCCATGAGTATTCCTTTATATTTTTGTTATATTTTCATCTAATCACATACTTTCAATCATAATTTAACAATTTAAAGTTCATAAAATTAATTTGAATCTTCTATTATGACTTTAGCCAAATCTATCAAAAAAGGAAGGCATGGTTTTTCTTTTAAATTTCTTAACAATCATATCAAACTCAATCATTTAACATTTCACCTAATACAATCAATACAATTATTACAACAATTACATCAACCAAATGAATCTCACTTTTTCTTAGTCTAGGCCAAAGCTTACCCTTTGAAAAGTCAAGGATACCTTTTCAAAATTTAATGTGAATAAAATAGCATATATGTAATTTATATCAACCAACTCATAATTAATTCATTTCAATCAAGAATTTAAGAAAAACTCAAACTCTTTTCATTTTATAGTCGATCAAATATGTGTTCAAAAGAAAATAAGCTCTTCCTTTCAAAAAATTTCTTAATTCAACATTACCCATTAATTTTTCATACCCAAAAACATAACTCATAACAAGTTTAAAATCAATAACTCATCATCCAATCAAACACTAATTTTAATCACAAATCCGTAAACTAACATTCATGAAAATCATGTAAGAACTCATTAAAGCTAAAAAAGGGTTTATCATCACTTACCCACGTCAAACCAAGGAGAAATTCCAAGGTTTCCAACTTCTTCATCTTATCCCTCTTCAAACTTTTGTTTCTCTCTCTAGCCACCACTTTCTCTCTTTTTTATTCTATAGTTTCACTCAATCTCTCTATTTTTAGTGAATTTCCTAACTTTTGAGAAAACGAAGGAGAGAAGCTCCCTCTCTCTCCAAAAACATCCATGGCTAATGGAAATTGTCTCTTATATGCTGATTTTATGTTTAATTATAGTTTTGCCCTTTATTTAACATCCCTTGTATTTTTCGTGTAAATTAACTAGTTGTTGCCTAAATCTTGAGTCTTTATTATAAACTTTGATTGACCTGAAACTTTAATCTAAGATAGCACATCAAGTAAGTAGACTTCATATAAAAGTTTAGCCCGATCCAACAGTTGAATTGAGAGTTATGATTGATATCGTAAAATTGATCAGTTTGTGATTTTTCATCAAATTTTCTTATTCAACCCTTGCATAAATCATATAAAATATTTTAATGAATCCTTAGGAACATCTTCTTATCCCCAAATATATTTATTTATTTATATGTTAATTATTTCATTTACGGACTTATTACTGTTTCACGATAACGTTATTGATTTTTAACTATGGTTTATACCAACACTTTTTCATGCAGTTTTTTCTTAGATTTGTATTCCTCATTTATATTATAATTCTTGGATTTATTGTCTCATTCTAAATAAACATTTATTTTAGTTTTTCCTAATTCTTCTATCCAACAAAACCCGTTACTAGTTTCGCCAACTTTTTGAATTTTTAACTAAATTTCTTAGTCCTCATTTTAACTTCAAAAACACTTTTAAATTCATTTGTGGATATTATCCCCTCCAACACACATCAAATTATTAGTATTCTCATTATTTATCAATTTCATTTCATCCCAAGTTTTCATTTCTCATTGAAGTCTTATTAACCTTGACTCTTTACACGGGGGTTTACATGTGTAGTAAGAAAGTTCGAACATACCATACTCCATGAGGAGAGAATTCAAAACAAAATGTACCAATATGAATCAAAATTCAACCTCCAAAGGACTTCAATTGAGTAGGAGTATATTTCATTTTTATAGCATGCTCAAGCGCGCCTTTAAAATAGTCAAATGACTTATTTGAATGTTTTTTTTTATTAAGGTGTTCGCCACTAACATATGGAAATAAACAAATTATTTCTCTATAACCTTCCATAAATCTTTGTCATTGAGTATTTAAGGATAGAACCAATAATACTTTTATTTATGCAACTCATTGGAAACATCAAAATTAAGTATGTTAATTTGTCTCTACATAGATGGTCATAAAATTCAAGAATAATTATACATGCCAATGTATATAATTATAGCAAATATTCTATTGTCATTATTGAGTAGGTGCTAAAACAATTACCAAACAAGAACTTGCGCTTTCAAGAAAAAAAAAAAAAAGTCTTCTAGTCTATGCTAAATTTTAATTTTTTTTGGTGTGTTGATTAAAGGTATGGATTTTTTTCATATGGTTAAATTAGGAACCTTTTTCAACATAGTTTTTATATCTCCACCAACCTACTACTACTAGAGTTCAATGCACTCTATGCCATTAACTATCACTTATAAATTTTATAGAAAATAAAATATATAATTGTACAAAATACTAATTTAAAAACTATAGCAGAATATATATACACACACACACAATTTTTTTTAAAAGGTCTTGTCTGCTACTATAGCCTCCCTTTTTTACTTTCACACACATACTCGACGATGGATTCCATTTCTTTGATGGGAGGATGGAGCAACTCATGTGCACTGCATCTAAAAGAGTGAACAAAAGATACCCTCTTCGAAACAACATTGAGTCTGATAGAATAGTCCAGCAAAAGAATATAATTTGCTGTTTTCTTTTAAATCATTACGAAACTTGTGCTTATTGTCAGAATAAAAGAACGGGAAACCTAAAAAATGCTAGTGCCCGCTGAGGCAGTTTTAACCCAACGATTTTTTATGGTATTGTTTGTTTTTGTATTTTAAAAGTGTTTTTGAAAAAAATTAATTTTTTTTGTTTTAAATTAATATTTTTTTAGTGTTTTTAAATTATTTTAATTTGCTGATATCAAAAATAATTTTTAAAAAATAAAAATATATTATTTTAATATATTTCCGAATAAAAAATACTTTAAAAATAATTAAAGAATAATTGAGGTGGCCTATCCTGCAAATTAAACGCACAAACTCTGGTGGTGCCCAATTCAGATATATATTAAAAACACGTCATACATTTTTTTTTTTTCACATTTCTCTCTCTATATCTCTCTCTTTATCTCTCCTTCTCCTTTACAAGAAAACCTTCCTTTTTCTTTCTCTCAGCCGTGAGTTTGTGCCGCTGTCATTCCTTTGTCTCCTTGCCTCCTTCCACAACAAGTTTCTCCCATCCCCCACTTCTCCTTGATCTACCACCATCATTAGCACTCCACCACCGCCACTTCCAACATTTCCCCTTCAATAATTTCATGTTAGCACTCTATCTCACTCAAAATTTTGTTAATTGTTTTAGTGATTTCATAATTTGAATGCTAGGTTTTATTTTGTTATGCTAGGGTTTAGTTAAATGTAGATCAATTGGTTATAAATTACATCAATTAGAGTTTACGAGATGGCATGCCCGCGCGCTGCCACGGGCTTATAAAACAAATAAATTTAATAGTGTTATATATAATTGTGAACCAACGCTAGATAAGTAATAAAAACTAAAGGTATGATAGAACCAATATTTCATAACGAAAAAAAAAAAGTTGTGTTGGTGATCAAAATTTAGAGACTGAACAAAATATTTTGTAGCAATCCACTGTGTTTTGGGATGAAAGATACAGTGCTTTCGCCACATGATTTAGCTTTTCTGTTAATAAAAAGCAAAAAAAATTACTAAGCTAAATTCTCTACCAACTTAATATTTAAAAAAAACCAACAAAGATAATTTTGGAAGGAAAAAAACCCATGAGAAAAAACGTTGTAGCAATTGACAATGTTTTGTGAGGAAAACTACAGTGCTTTCCCCAATAAATAAAATAAAAAACCATTTAGAGAAATACTGTAGCAATCCATAGTGTTTTGTGAGAAGAACTACAACGTTTTCCCGATATGATTTAACTTTATTGTAATTATAATTCTTAACCAACTCAATATTAAAAAAAAATGGATAAAGATAATTTTGGAAAAATTATAAAAAAATCATATGGGAAAACATTGCAACAATTCACAGTGTTTTAAAGAAAAAAACTTACAAAGCTAAATTCTTAATCAGCTCAATATTAAAAAAATCAAATTAATAGAGACAATTTTAGAAAAAAAAAACACCAAAAAAAAGGGGGGGAAATCATGTTGGAAACATTGTAGCAATTCACAGTGTTTTGTAATGAAAACTACAGTGCTTCCCCACATGATTTAGCCTTATTTGTAATGACTTGTAATTGTAATTCTTAACAATGTTTGTGAGGAAAGCTACAGTACTTTCCCCACATGATTAAGTTTTATTACAAAGTTAAATTCTGACCAACTCAATATTAAAAAAAAATCAACGAAGATAATTTTGGGAAAAAAAATATAACAAAAAAACAAAAAACAAAAGAAACTGGAAAAAAAAACCATGTGAGGAAAAACTGTATCAATCCATAATGTTTTGTGAGGAAAAACTTGTATTTACTTGTAATTGCAATTCTTAACCAGCGTAATATTTAAAAATAAAATTGACAAAGATAATTTTAGAGAAAAACATAACAAAACAGAAAAAAACCATATGGGAAAAAACACTATAGCAATCTACAGTAATTTGCGAGGAAAGTTACAGTGCTTTCCTCATATATTGTAACTGTAATTTTTAACCAGCTCAATATTAAAAAATAAAATAAAAAAAGATAATTTCAAAGAAAATCATAAAAAAAACAAAAACAAAAAAAACCATGCGGAGAAAAACTGTAACAATCAACAATGTTTTAAAGAAAAAAAAATACAAAACTAAATTCTCAATCAGCTCAATATAAAAAAAAATTGACAAATATAATTTTAAAAAATAAAAAAATAAAATAGAAAACTACGTGAGAAAACACCGTAGCAATCCACAGTATTTTAAAGGAAAAAAATTACAAATCAAAATTTTTAACCAGCTCCATATTTAAAAAAATAAAATTGACAAATATAATTTTGAAAAATAAAAAAATAAAATAGAAAAATTATGTAGGAAAACACCGTAGCAATCCATAGTATTTTAAAGAAAAATAATTACAAAGCAAAATTTTTAACCAGCTCAATATTTAAAAAGTAAAATCAACAAAGATAATTTTGGAAAAAAAAAATAAAAAATAAATGAAAAAAAAATAAAAAAAAAGAAAAGTTGGAAAAAAAAAAGGAAAGTAATTTTGGAAAAAAAAATGAAAAAATAAACGGAAAAAAAGGGGAAAGTTGGAAAAAAAATGAAAAATTGCAAAAAACAAATTGCGAGGAAAATTACAGTGCTTTCTTCACATATTGTAACTGTGAAGAGACACTGTAGCAATCCATAATGTTTTGTGAGGAAAACTACAGTGCTTTCCCACATGATTAAGCTTTATTACAAAGTCAAATTCTAACCAGCTCAATATGAAAAAAAAAATCGACGAAGATAATTTTGGAAAAAAATATTACAAAAAAAGAAAACACAAAAGAAATTGAAAAAAAACCATGTGAGGAAACACTGTATCAATCCATAGTGTTTTATGAGGAAAAACTTGTAATTACTTGTAATTGCAATTCTCAACTAGCTTAATATTTAAAAAATAAAATTGACAAAGATAATTTTAGAAAAAAAACATAACAAAACAGAAAAAAATCATGTGGAAAAAAACATTGTAGCAATCCACAGTAATTTGCGAGGAAAGTTACAGTGCTTTCCTCACATATTGTAACTATAATTTTTAACCAGCTCAATATTAAAAAATAAAATAAAAAAAGATAATTTCAGAGAAAAAAAAAACAACATGCGGAGAAACACTATAGAAATCAACAATGTTTTAAAGAAAAAAAATTACAAAACTAAATTCTTAATCAGCTCAATATTAAAAAAAAAATCGACAAATATATTTTTTAAAAATAAAAAAATAAAATAGAAAAACTATATGGGAAAACACCGCAGCAATCCATAATATTTTAAAGAAAAAAAATTACAAAGCGAAATTTTTAACCAGCTCAATATTAAAAAAATCAACAAATATAATTTTAAAAAATAAAAAAATAAAATAGAAAAAGTATGTGGGAAAATACCGCAGCAATCCACAGTATTTTAAAGGAAAAAAATTACAAAGCAAAATTTTTAATTAGCTCAATATTTAAAAAATAAAATCAACAAAAATAATTTTGGAATAAATAAATAAATGCAAAAAAAACCGAGAAAAGTTGAAAAAAAAAGCAAAAAAAAAGAGGAATGTTGGGAAAGAAAATGAAAAAAAAAAGTTGAATGCACTGTGGATTACTGTTGTAATCCATGTTACGTTTGGGTGTGGGGAAACAGTGGTTTCCCCACACCCTTTAGTTATATGTATAATGTGATTTGTAATAATTTTTGAATTTTGAAAGAATTAGGGATAATTGATGAATTTTATCAAATTGATAAATTTTGGTTAGAATTGATTAATTTTGTAAACCGTTAATGGGTTATGGGTTACATAAAAGTAAATAGGTTTATTTACTTGGTATAGTGAAATTTCACAAAACAATGAATAAAGAGAGAGGTATAAGGACACTAGTGATAGATGTAGGTTGATGCCGGCTTGGATGACTGGATTTGTCAGGATGGAGCCAGATTCTTTAGGTTGGGCTGCTGTGTTTTTGGCAAAAAAAATAATAATAAAAAAGAAATGGGAGGGAGAAAATTGTTTGTTATAACTCTTTTAAATTTATCGATGAAATATGCCAATAAGATATTTTCATTGGCTTTAGTTGGAAGATATTGACATGTTATAATACTAAAAAAAAAATTTATTGATTTTTTTATTATTTTTATTCCATCATCGATTCCTTCAAAAATTAATAGTAAAATATATTTTGTCGCTATTTTCATTAAAAATGTCTATAAAAAATTTTCTATCACTATTTCTATTGGAAATTACCAACATAATATATTTTGTTGGTAATGCCATTGCTATTTGCTAATTTTCTAGTTGTGATTTAACAATTAATAACTTATTAATTCGAAGATGTCCAAATATAACCGACATGATATTTGCAAAACTATGCAAATAGTAATTATAAGATATAAAATTAATAATAGATTAAAAGGTATATTATTGATGTATAAGTTTATTATAATAATGTTAATTAATCACATATAAATAGACATATATAATGATAATTTGCTAATCTATAACTAAAAAAGACTTTTGAATTATTTGCACAATTCAAGAATCTCTAAATGAAAATATTATAATTTGCATAGAGTAATTATAAGATAAGAAATCAACAATAAACTAAAATGTTTTTATTTAATTTAAAATTAATTATAACATTTAGTATTAAAGATAAAGTTTACTAGCTAATAGAGCTTGGGGCAATTTTTAAATAAAAATTTTAAAATTGAGATGTAGTTTAAAGCATTTTAAAGTTTTAGTAACCTAAACACAAGTATAAAATACATTTAGAATTAAGAACATATCAATAAACACTAGCTTTGGCTTTGGTACTAGCTTCACCGGAGTCCGAACAATTTTTTATTTTGCTTATAATAACTTTTAGGTTCTAAAATGAGGTAAAAAAAAAAAACATTAAAAAATTAGTCTTGTTTAACCCAGGTTAGCATAACAAATCTATAATTACGGTAATCAGGGTTGAGTTAATCTAAGATATCTCATCAAACCTGTGATATCATGAGATTAGAATAACCTGATAAAAAAAATAAAGAGGATTATAAAGTTTTTTTTTTAAAAAAATTGTTTTAACTTTTCGAACCCGTAACCCGGGTCATAAAAACCGAAACATTTAATTTGAAAAATCCATGAAGTTCAATTCTTAATCAATCAAATATTGAATGATGAAATTGAAGAAAGAATTTTCATTATACAAAAAGATTTAAAAAAGCAATTATAAGCAATCAAAATTGAAAAATAAAATAAATTTATATTTGATTGAAGAGTGAAATTAAAAAGAATAATAAATTTTATAAAAGGGTCAAGAAACAATATAAAAATCAAAGCAATGACGATCTCATTGAAAAACATAATATCATCGATCTAAATTGAAGAGTGAAATTGAAAATCAATAAAACTTTTACAAAAAGATCAAAGAAAAAAATTTAAAATCTAAAAAATAAGGATTAAATTGAAGAATTTAATATTTAATAAAATAGAATTTGAGAATAAAATTGAAAACAAATAAAATTTTTAAAAATATAATAGTAGGTGCAATATTTTAATGTCCCTAATGGCTAATTATAAGTGTTTTTTTAGTGAAGACTCAAAAAATCATTACAATGTTACTCTGGATACTATAAATGAGCATGGAGGTACAATAATTTTCCTACCATTTTTAGTTTCTTTTAATATATATTGACACACGGAGTGCCTAGAAGGTTCATGCTATTTCAAAACATTTTCTTTATCATCAACAAACCAAATGGCATGTCCTGGGCTCCCAGGCTTGTCAGTACTGCAATAAATTCTGTGTATCAAAATTGGTAGGCTTCCTCGGAGGCTTCCTCGGAGGTTGTACCATCCCAAGGTTCTTGATTATTTTGGTGAACCCGTGCGTGTATCTTATAACCGTACGATGCCTTCGGCAGAAACTCATCCACGTCAATGATGCTATGGCTCAATATTCGAGTTTCACCTTAAGCATATTATGGTATATTATTAATCTCGAACAAATAAATGTGATTAACTTCACATTAACATTAAGAAGAAAAACTCAGACCATCATCAGAAAGCGTCCGAAGATAATTCACGTTTGAAATCGAGAAACAGAAAACGTGGGTTCATGCTACATTATTATCGAGAGAAAAAAAAGGCTTTCCAGAAAACCAATTACGGGTCTTCTTTTATTGAAAAAGACAGCAAAAATCTTGAGAACCAGGCTCCAAATACGTGTTGAAATGCAGAGTCGATCGCTCGTTCAAATTGAACTACAAATGTCCTACTCCAAATGGGCTCCTTAAGGGAGAGGAGCCGAGACTTTTAGTGTTCAAACTTGGTGGGCACAATGTGAACTTTTGTTTTTTGTGTTCTTTTCCTATCCTGATGCCAATCCCTGCCTCTCTTCTTCTCCCTGCTATAATTTGGGCGTTTTGATAAAAGCCTGGACTCGCAGTGTACTGAGACGAGGATTTTTAATCTTTCGAGAACACATTTCACTTTTTCTTATTCCAATTCAGTGGAGGAGAAAGCTTGTTTCAAGGGTGGGTGTCAGTCGATGCTGAAGTGTAAAAAGTAAAAACTAAGACCCAATTAAGCCTGTCATTTAACGAACAGTTTTGACAAAACGTTGTCGGTCATTGGACCCTGAGACTGTCAGAATTATAATTGCACATCAGTCTACAAGAGCTTGAACCTAGCCTAGCCTTTTAAAAGAGCAGCTTTTTCTATAATTGGTGACACAACCGACTACAAATAATGATGAAAATGATTTCTTTATAAGCGAAAGGATTAAGAATATCTTTGGTATTGTAATAGTTTGTGGCTGTGGTTTGAAAAAAATTGTTTTATAAAAAATATTTTTAGTTGAGGTTGGTTTGAAAAAATAGATGTTTAGTTAAAACTGTGGTTGAAATTGAGGTTGAAGAAAAAGTAATTTAATGTGTTTGGTTAAAAATGCTTTTGAAATTGAGGTTATAAAATAATTTTAAACCATATATATTAATATTGATGATTTTAAATTTAAATATTGTAGAATTAATTACTCCTACTATATCATGAAATAAATAATACTTTATATAAAATATTTTTTATTGTTCCATTAAACTATCCATAATTCCATCACGTATGAAATATATCAGACAAGGACTACAGTTTTCACAAATTTTTTAAGAGCGCAACAACATCATGTAAAATATAATCAGGAACAAAATTGAGATTGCGATTAAATTCTGTAAAGGCGGCATCATCAAGCGATTTTCGTCTAATTTATGTAGTCATTAAATAATATTTAACACTAATTTTTTGAATAAAATACAATTAAAAAAAAATATATTTTTTATTTTATTGAGTCAGACCCGGTTCAATGCATTTTTAGCTTTAAATATGACCAGTCCAACCGGAATAGTAGAGCATGCTTCACTGTTGGTTGAATAAAATGGATGAACAGTGGAGCCATGCTCCACTGTTCATCCATTTTCCCATCACAAGAAGCAGCAAAGAGCTGCTTCTTGTAACATGTGGTTGCACCACAAGAAACGATGGTACCCACCATCAAAAAATTGGGGTAAAAACGTTATCAAACATTAAAAATTATGGCTGCAGGTGAATCACTCGCAGCCACAATACCAAACACCCAATGGTTTAAGGACCGATTGGAGGAAAAAAAAAAAAACACAAGAGTAAGATAACTATGAGGAATAATCTTACTCCTCGCAAAGCTCCATCTTCTTTCTGCCAAAAACTCAAGCTTGAGTCGTCTTGTCTAGCAGCGTAGTCCTTTCGTAAAGAGGGCTTGCCTTTCGTAAAGAGGTCTATAATGCTGTCTGTGTTAGCTTCTCGTATAGTTTCCTTTCTTAGCTGTAACTGTCGGAAGTTGAAATTCCCAGTCTAGGGTATCGTGTAAGAAATACATATAAATGACTCCAGGTCATGATAAATCAAGTCAAAATTATCATGTTAATTTTTTCTGTTGAGAAAACATTTTTGAGTTGCGCTGAGTAAATTGAGAGGGTATTATAATAACAGTGATTTTTTAAAATATATTAAAATAATTTTTTTAAAATTTATTTTTAGCATTAAAACGATTTAAAAGCATAAAAAATTAATTTAAAGCTAAAATAATTTAAATTAAAAAAAAAACACTTTTCCACCGAAAAACAAATGAAACCTCAATAATAAAAAGATTTGTGTTTTACTATTTAATTAAAATCTGTAATTTTAAGAATGAAATTGTTAATATTACTTAAAAAACTTTAGTTTTATTTTAAAACTATGACATAGTTAGATTTTTTTTCAATTAGACTTAATATTAAGGGTGTCATGACATATACAATCTATGCTGTAGGTTCGCCTTTAAATGCGGACGATTGAAAATTAACAATATAAGTCTAACCCATGAATATATATAATATCCACACAAAAAATTATCCCAATCCGTATATCCAACCCATTCGGTCCAAAAAAATTAAATGAGTTGGGTTTACAATTTGTCAAATATAAAAAGTTTGATTGGATACAATTATGGGTCCAAAACCAACCTAATTATATTTATGAACACCCCTATTATGAATCTTAATAACTTCATTTGTAACCTTAAAACACTATATAATAGATCGAATAACTCAAAATAAAACCAAATCAAAAAACCTTTTTAAGGCATAATTTATGTTTTATGGCGAGATTAAAGTTCTAAAACACCTTTATGAAACTCCCTTCTTAAAGAAAAACTCATTGATACCAAGATTGGTTTTTTTATGAACGAAATGTGGCAAATCCAAATCTTTCTCTCTCATGTCCCTGAACGTAGGGACTAAAACATCATGAAATGAAGCTTGAGGACTGAAATAAAAAAATATAAAACTACAAGGATGAAATCTGTGAAAATAAAAAACCCCATAGACTAAGTTTGTTAAAAATCACCATTTCATTATAGTGTGGTCCGCAATGACTCTAAGTGTAGGTTACTAGTATATAATATAATGTTGTGAATGAATATTAAAAGTTGTAATGTTTATCAACCACATGGAGAAATTACAAATAAAAAACAAATGTCGTGGTGTTTTTGTTGTATCACTATGAGAGGAAATATTGTGGATTTCAATAGTGTTTCTTTTTTTTTTATCCTTTTAGTTTTCTTAGCTCTGGTCATTAAGAATATGCAAGGCAATATTCATCATTATTGGATGATTTTCATATAATATATCAATATTATAATCTATTTTTATACATTCTTTAAAGGGAGATTCCGATTGATATGCATTCATACCTTTAGATTGTATAGTTGCAGTTCCCTTATCATTTAGACTACCATGTTGGATTGAGCTTGTTGTTTTTCAAACCTCTTTCTCTCCTCACATTTCTCTAAGAATATAGGGTAAGTTGTTGGCAACAGCTTGTGATTTTTCAAGCTTATTTTTGTCAAAATCTTGAATCACCTTATCACTCCATCTACTCACACAATAGTTGTTGTCATCATATTATGCATTGTTAACACTCTCCCTCAAATTGTACTTGGGTTGAAGATAGAGTTTGTTCTGAAAGTTGATGAGAGTAACCTTTAAGGTTGTCACAGTTGAACATTGAATGAGATGTCACTGGAATATGAAGATCTTTTAGAATAAAGGTTAACCACATAAGTTCAACTATTGTATTGGCTATGGCACGATACTCAGCTTCAGTACTGGAGTGTGATATTGTTTGTTGTTTCTTAACACACCAGGGGTTGGGGTTTTTGCCAAGAAAATACAGTATCTAATGGTAGAACGCCTAGTAGTGAGGCAACCTACCCAATTTGCATTTGAAAAGGCAAAGAGTTCCTTTGATGTATTACAGGATTTGTCTAACTATTTTTAGAAGTGTTGTATTTAGTGCATGCATGAATTGAGACGCATAATTAAATGAAAGATCTGGACGTGTTAATGTGAGATATTGTAATAAACTAACTAGTCATTTAAAGTAACTAGGGTCTTCTAGGGAAGTATCAGTTAATGAAACTTTTTTTTTTTGCTTCAAAAGGTGTACTTATAGGTTTACAATCTGTCACTGTTTCTCGTCTAAGTATAGTTAGTGCATAATATGTCTAAGATAAGTGAAGTGATTGTCTTAGAGTCTTCAATGCCAAGGAATTGATAAATAGATCTCAAATCTTTCATTGTAAATTCACCACTTAAGAGTTGGATGAAATTGCTAACAAGAGCTTCTATAGATCCCGTGAATAATATATCATCTATATAAAGTAAAAGCATTAGTAAGCTATGTTCAGAGTGAAAAATAAACAAAGATTGATCAACTAAGCTACAAATCAATCTATTTTTAATGTAGGGTGCATTGTTGGCAGCAACTTATTAGTGTTCAACTTTATTTTTGTCATAATCTTCAATCACCTTATCACTCCATCTACTCACACAATAACTGATGTCATTATATTATATATTGTTAACACCTTCTTCCATTTACATATAAATATAAATAAATAGTGTTTCAAATAAAACTTATTAATAAGGGATTTTGTCATATATAAAGACTCCAACTTGATTTATAAGTAGCACTAGTCTTTTAACTAAGAATTTCATGTAGATACTCATTAGATAAATAAAAATGAATATCTATCAAGGCTATTTCATTCATATATTTCTTTTGATCATTTGTCATCTTTATATTAATCTTCTCACCTTACTCAACAATGCCTTTTGCAATCTTTTTTGCATTAGAATAGTAAGTATTTTTCATTGCTATAATTCAAAACTTGTTAGTATGATCAAATTTATCAACCTTAAATTTCACAGTCATCTTATTTTAATTAACCTTAAATCGAGCTCCTTGACTAGATTGTTTTTGAAATCCCAAGTAATACAAGCAATAACTCAAAATAAAAGGGACATAAAAAAATTGTTGTGGTTTGCTAAAGCCTATTTAACAAAATTTACACTATAAGAATTAGAGATCTCACCTATTAATTAAGGCATGCACAAATACCTAACTATCCAAAACATGATTATAACAAAAAAAATACTCATACAAGAAATATCACAATAATTATTTTTTTTCACATCCTATACAAAAATAACACATCTACTAGATTACATAAAGAATTTCATGACTTAACATTGAAGGGTATAGCTCAACTGGTCAAGTCTTGGGTTTGCTCTCCAGAGATCACCAGTTCGAGTGCCACAAATCTCAGAGCCACAGGAGGTTTACCTGGTCGTTAATTTCAGGGCATCGGGGGATTAGTCGAGGTGCGTGTAAGCTGGTCTGGACACTCACGATTATATAAAAAAAAATATCATGGCTTTCTCAATTTTAGCATCTACCTTTGTGTGTGTGAGTGCTATTACCTTTGTGTGTGTGAGTGTTATTTTAAGAGATATACTACTTCAAAATCATATCATTCTTGTGAAATATGATAATTACGGGGAGAAGATGATTCTTCTTTTTTTTTCCCCCTCAAAACTCACCTAAAATATCTCAATTATTAAACAAAAAAACATTTGATTGACATAAAGACAAATATTATCAATTAAATGATCCATATTGCTCATGCACGAGAATATGCAAAAAATAATTGAGACTCCATTTACATGATGATTTGGAAATGAAATTGCTCCAAGCTCTTATTGTTTCACGCTTGAATTTGAGTCCTTCCATAAAGATAGAAATACATAACCCTTTGGCTAGTTGTGAGAGCATATACAAAAATCTACACTTTGCCTAGTGACTTGTAGTTTATTGTTCAAAACTTCTTCTTCTTCTTCTTTGTTTTAATTATTTTTAACTATAGAGGTATTGTGATTTGAAATTAAAGTCTCCATCCAATAAAACTCTACACTTAACAAAAATATTTTAAAAAATAATTATAATTATATTTTCAAACACGTAGAAAAAGAATGTTTTTAAAATTATTTATCTCAATTGACCATAGAGGAATAATAGATTCGAAAGTAATTTTTAGCATTAAAAAAATTGAAAAAGTACAAAAAATATCTTAAATGTTTTGAAAACCCATCCCATTGGTGGAGAATCGTTTTCCTAAAGCAGTTAGATGGAGTTGACGTCGAATCGAGCCCCCCAAATCGTTTTCCTAAAGCAGTTGAGCCCCCGAAACCCCAGTAGTCGCCATCATAATCCTTGCTTTGGCCCACATGGGAAATTTACCAGCAAAGATAATGTAATTCATTATTCTAAAAGTTAATAAAAAAATAATAATTTGTAAATTTTATTATGAAATTGATATTTAAAATGCTAAACACCTTAAGCTAAGAAAAATAAAATGGTTGGCTTGATTGGATATCTACGAGATAAAAACAAGTTTGAACTTGGTGATGGGTTCTTTCCAATAGGTAAGACTGATGAAAGAAAAATTTTATAAAAAAATTGCTTGTTTTTATAATTATTCAGTGTTTTTTTTTATGCAACAGCAAAGGTAATGTTTGAGATCCAATCTGCACTGAATAGAAAAGAGAAGCATAGCAGCTAACATGGATAAAGAGCAGATATTTTCCTTCCTATCAAAGAATCAATCTTTTGAATGTATAATGTTCTTTGCTTCGTGCACGTACACAAGAACATCATTCTGTTCCCTTCTACCTTCAAACAATCTCTTATCACAATACAAATCCAATTGCGTAAGCGTGAGCTTTATACTTTTGTGCCTTCCACCCGGAGTTGGTTTCAAGGTGAATGAGAATCTTTTAAAATATTAAAGAAACATTTTTTTTATTTTTTATTTATGGATATGCCTTGAAAGTATGAGCTTTATTGCGTAAATATGAGCCTTGAAACAAATACAATTTTTATTATAAAATACAATGAACAAATATCTTCGGGATATTTATTATGAGAAAATGAAGAACATATTTGGGATTGCTGGCATGGATGTGATCATGGCTCCAGGTGCAGAAGCTGGATACCTTCGGGAGAAGATCAATCTGGAGAAGAGTAGAGGATGTGAGGGGGGAAGAGGGCTTTTCTTCTGGAGATCAATTTAACAGAAGCATTTGATATGTTGGCTATATGCACACAAGTAATTTAGTCCAAACTTCTTTTGATCAGTTTGTTAATGTCTTCTCTTAATTTTGTTGAGAATTAATGAAGCATTTCTTTGGTGGAGACAAAAGAGGACTGGCACCGTTTCTTTGAAAATGACAATGAACCATAAGATTGATGGAATATGGTTCTATCCAACACCTTAAGCTAAGAAAGAAAAATTATTGGATATGCAATTGAGGTCTTGGCCTAGCGGTGGTAGGGGTTTGTTCCCTTCCTCTGCACCTGGGTTCGAACATCATTGTGCACGTCTGTCACCCCCGCGGTGCCTTACATGCTCACTAGGTTTACAGGATGCTCAATGAGCCGTGAGATTGGTCGTGGTACGCGCAAGCTGGCCCGGACACCCACGTAAATAAAAAAAATGATTGAATATCTACGAGATAAAAACAAGTTTGAATTTGATGATGAATTTTTTCCAACACAAGAAAACTAATGCAAGAAAAGTTTTATGAAAAATTACTTGTTTTTTTAATTATTTTTAATTATTTTTAAGAAGTATTTTTCATTCTTTATTTTTTTTTTCTTATTTTGTTTAGGAAATCAATATAGCTCATTAATTTTATTTTTCCTATACCATATAATGACTCTATAATCATTTATTAAGATTTTTTTTCTCTTTAAAATAGATTTATAACTAGTATTAAATAATACTGTTTAGTTTGAATTTGATGATGAGTTCTTTCCAACACAAGAAGACTGGTGCAAGAAAAGTTTTATGAAAAATTATTTATTTTTTTAATTAGTTTTAAGAAGTATTTTTTATTTTTTATTTTTTTTCTTATTTTGTTTAGGAAATCAATATAGCTCAATAATTTTATTTTTCCTATACCATATAATGACTCTATAATCATTTATTAAGATTTTTTTTTTCTTCAAGATAGATTTATGACTTGTATAAATAATACTGTTTAGTTTGAATTTTGTAACAAAACTTTTCAATAATAGTTTTATCTGGAAACCTTTTTTTGGCTGATTTATGTATTCTTGGATTTATTTAATTGTTCCCATCGTAGTAAGATTCGAATTAGAGTCTCCATCCAATTATACTCTGACACCTAACATCAATCCGCAAGGTCTTTAACCATCAAACCTTCTTTTTCTATGCGACAAGTCCAAACATAATTTTTTCTTCACTTTTTGAAAATCAATCCCAGTGGCTGAGAATCGATTTCTTAAAGCAGTGAGATGGGGTTGAGGTCGAATCGAACCAAAGAGCCCAAAACAGCCCCCCACCTCCTAAAGTAGTCTCCATCGTTGGCCTTAATGATAGCCAATGATGGAGAATTCACCAGCAAAAAGACTCCTGAGTTTACATTGATTCCACATGGATAATATGTATGATTGATCCCAGAGTGATTTGTGCAAGATAATGTCATGCTTGCGTCCCATTTTCAGTCTTTAATTTTGAATTTACTTCATTTATATCTATATATATGTTTCTTGAGGTTATTGCAAAGATATAGAATTCAGTAAAATGGATATATATATATACACACACACACACATTGCATAGATCACAAATCTATAATCATGGGAAAAAATGGAGCAATAATTTTTATATTTAGCGTCAGTTCAATCTCATGGGAATTAACTTGAGATCAAAATTTTCATGCGTGTGAAATCAGGCCATAATCAAAGCATCTTATGTCCAAATCGAAAGGTGCAATGCCCCTCGGCAACATACCATACCATCAACAAGAATTTCATTAAGAATGGCTATGTTTACATGTGTGCTGCAAACCCCATTCTTGTAGTAATGTTTGGGAACACGGTTCAGATTATATTTTTTAAATTTTGAGATATTTTTTATTTAAAATTAATTTTTTTATGTTTTCAAATCGTTTTAATAAAAAATAATAATAAAAATATTATTTTAATATATTTTTTAAAAAAATTACTTTAAATTATATCTACTACCGATGTGATGTCTCGAAGTAGTGGACAAGAACCCACAACTTCTGCCCCCCTTCAAACTATCATTATAGATGAACACAACTAGTTGTGGGTACCTTAATAATTTCGATTTGCATACTTTGGAAAGTCCATCCAAAGAAATTGGTTGGAATTTCTGTTGGGACCATCTGCAATTATTTTCTTACATGTAAACGCAATCCAGTGTTGAATGCCATTACAAGGAACAACACTGCCAGCCCAAAAAGATACGGTGGAGGCAAAGCAATACCGGTCCACACACATTTTAACTCCCTCCTCCACCTACCGGTTGAAAAAATCCAATTTAAATATTTTAAGAGATATAATTTAAGTCAGACCTTAAATTTATTTCTTATAAATTATTAGTTCGAGTTTCACAAACCTTAAAGTCACTGGAGGTTTACATGGTCGTTAACTTCAGGGTCTCAAAAAATTAATCGAGATGCGTGTAAACTGACCAGAACATCAACTGTTACAAAAAAAAATATATATATATATAATCTAATTTGAGCATGTTTGATGAAGCTCCGTCCATGGGCGTTCTCACTATTCTGTGATTATTAAACATGAATGATCTTTCTAAACATCAACTGCTGGTTTTTGTTTTCGGAATTTTAGATAAAATGAAACCTTATTTTCTACTATAACAATATGTTTTTCTATAATTTGAAAAATAAGTTAAAATCTCTCCTTTTCTGCAGATGTTATAAATATAATAGGATTCTTAGCTGTAGAAATTAAGGTTGAGAAAAAAACTGAAAAACTGAGAAAATTAAAAAAAATAACTAAAAAAACCGAACCATGAAAAAAAACCGATTAAACCGATTAAAATTTAAAAAAAACCGACCGGTTCGGTTTTGGTTTTATAAAACTGAAACCGAAAAAATCGAACCGAACCGAACCCAAACTGAAAAAACCGAGTCAAATCGGTTTAAACTGGTTTTTATCCAAAAAAACCGAACTGAACCGAAACCGGTCGGTTTGAACTGGTTTCGGTTTTAAAAAAAATAAAATTCAGTTAGGTGATTTTTTTTTTATAAAAACCGAACCGAACTGAAAATAATCAAATAACATTACTTACTTGGTTCTTAACATATTTTCATACAGATTCTCAAAGAATTGGCGCAGTTATCAAATAGGTTACTAAAATAACTTCTAGGCCATCCTAATACATGGCATTGAGGCCATTATCCGGCTACCCATGAGTGGCCTGAAGTGTTGGACCTTGAAGAAGGGATGTTAACCAAATTATTTGGGAATTAATTATCCAAACTTCTTTTTATAAATTTGACTAAAAATTACAAAAAAGAGTTTCTGCTAACAAGCATGTCCTTGTCCCAGTCTAATGACCTAAATGTTGGGTAGCGGAAACCACGTAAAAACGGAGGCCAAGATTGGGCTCTATGGAGATATCAAAGTAATAGAGGCTTAAGGTTACAGGTTGGATCTTCATCCAAATAGCCGAAAGTTCTCTCGTCCACCTTTCTCACTGGTGGTTGAGCAACTTGATTCACGCCGGCATCGGAAAGCATCAGGCCCATAAATTGAGAAAGTATAAAACTTTCTCCTATTTGTCGTGGGTAGGCCTGAAGGCTACATATAACATCGTGGGTTCTTTACAGAATCCAGAATCCACTTTACCATGTCCCGTGGTTTATTCACAGAATCCACTCTGAAAATAGTTTTGGCAGAGCACATTTTATTTTGTGTTTTAAAAATTTATTGAAAAAATTTTAAATTTTTTTATTTTTTATTTTCAAATCATTTTAATATGCCAATATAAAAAATAACTCTTAAAAAATAAAAATAAAAATATTATTTTTAATGTATTTCTAAACAAAAATTATTTAAAAACAATAATAACTACCATACTTTTATTATCCTTAACTAGTATCTAGGGGTGAGCAAAAAAACCGAAAAACCGATTAAACCGAGAAAACCAGAAAAAAAATAACCGAAAAAACCGAACCGAAAAAAAAACCGATTAAACCGATTAATTTTTTGAAAAAACCAGCCGGTTCGGTTCGGTTTCGGTTTTATGAACAAAAAACCGAAAAAACCGAACCGAACCGAACCGAAACCGACAAAAAACTGGAAAAAAAACCGAGCCAAACCGAAAAACCGAGCCAAACCGAGAAAACCGAGCCAAAACCAGAAAAACCGAGCCAAACCGGTTTGAACCGGTTTTTGCCCTTAAAAAACCGAACCGAACTGAACCGAAACCGGTCGGTTTGACCCGGTTTCGGTTCGGTTTCGGTTTTTTTTTCAAAAAAAAAAAATTTCAATTTGGTTATTTTTTTTGATAAAAACCGAACCGAACCGAAAATGATCACCCCTATTTCCCATCATAGTTTATTTGGAGGCAAGACGGCGAGAGCATGAGGACTAATTGACACCACGTTATGGTTAATTTTCAAACTTATAACTCGAAATTTGGGCTAAATACTTCGAGTAAATTAGTTGAACCATATAATACCTTTTAAGAATTTCATAGTTGATATACCATCACACATTTTATTTTTTGTGCCTTATTAGGCGTTGAAGCTGATTACTAGCAAGTTGCCATTGTAACATTTCTACCTTCCAAAGCTGGTAGCCCCAATAATTAACCATATGATTAAGCTGAAATTAGATTTCTCTCTCTCATGACAAGCGCGCGAATGAAATATATTAAAAAACTATATAATAATATTAATTCTTGAATGGAATCTAATCAGATCTATATAGTATTTTATACCATATATGTGTCTCCATAAATATCTATATAAATATCTAGGAGATTTATAAGATATTTATATTAAATATATTATCTTATGATATATTTAAATGAAATAAATTAAAACTTTGATATTTTTTAATATATTTATCTTAAAAAAATCAATATAAACAAATCTCTCTCAAAACTTATATCTAGAGGGCATCAAATTTTTATTTTTTTATAAATGTCATCAGCCCCATCAAATAGTACTCTAGGAGGGTGTTTGTTTTAGAGATGGAAGGTGAGGTTTAGGTGTGGAATCCACTAAAAAGCTATAAAAAACAAGAAATATTAACTTTTGTGGTTGAGTTTTGTGCATAATTGAGTTGTACCCAACCACAACCTCGACCACAAAATCAATATCTAGTTTTTCACCCATGAAAAACATTTCTATTCTCTATCTCAAAGATTTTTCCAGACTCATCATTTACACCTTATAAACAAAAATTAAGTAAAAAGTGAGTTCATCATGTCATATGACATTTACTAATAAATCAACTATGCTACTTTTGAATTAACTACACGTGATTTCTTTTTCTTTTTGTTTAGCAGTGATTATATAAATGTCTGATTGAGGGATTGTTGCAGGTCAATACACATAATAATCCTAAGTGTATCGAGGCAATGATTCGAACTTGATTATGCACCTCAATTAGACATGCATAATTCTATCCGGTGAACTTTTTATCTATCCCCATGATTTGTTAATTTTAGATATCATAATTTAACAAATTCCTGTTTCCATCTGAAAATTTGATGTCTTCGAAGACAATTTTATGGAATCCGTTTGAAGGCAGCAGTGAGGGATTGAAGCAGTTCCAAAGAGAAGAGGCCACAAAGAAATGATCTTTTCGTTATACGGAAAATTCAGAATGTTTGAAAGATTAATGCTTTTTTCCCCTTAAAAAACAGATAATATATAGTTCCTTTCAATTTATTGGAGGCATCCTTAATTAATTTATAGGGACTTGAAAACGAGGTGTTTCAGGTGAAAATTAATGATTAAAATTCTTTAAAGTGATTAATAATTTCTTGTTCGATCAAAGATCACAAAATAGAAGGGACAATTCTCCCTTATTTTTATGATTTCTCTGTATGTTCTCTCCCGAACTTGCATATATTCCTAACTCTGTCGGGGTAGCAAGCAAGAGAGCTACAACAAAATTTATGTTTTTACCACACAACCGTAGCTGCAGTGCAATGTACATGAGGAAGCATCTCTTTCAAATCCACCGTCAGCATTGATGCCTTCGGCCTCAGCAATCGGCCGGAATGTCCCATCGACAAGGGAGGCATAGACGTTGCCCTTTCACATGCCGTCGCAAGCCATTTTGCCTGCATGTACCTTTGCTTTCTCCATGGCCCTAAGTGCATTTTCTTTTCTTTCATGCACTTCTTTGCAGCCAAGCATAAGGTCTTAATCACAGAGTTTAATCTTTCAACTTTCCCAACAAACACTTCTGGCAATCTGTGGACAAGTTGATTGTATTCTTCGCTTGCTTTAGCCATCTCAAACTCTGCCCGAAAATTTAATTCGATTATAACTCTCACCTCTCCTCTTTTTGAAACTGTGTTGTCTATCACATCCATAAAAGTATGCTCTCCTGCGTTGTATAGGAAAAAACATACATCAAGAGCTAGTTTTAAAAGTATTGCAATTATCTACGACTAGAAACAACTCTCTTGAATATTTATCTTAATTTAATTACTAACCTGCTGGGATATCAGGCGAGCTTCTCCATTTAGTCTTGCAAATGGCACTATTGTGACCGGCATTTCGTAGACGGCTAGAGACCTCTGCCATCAAGCAACTCCGACAGCCGGCAGCCATTGGTCTACCGCAACCACAATTTCCAGTCATTTGTCTTTCCTTCAATGCATCTTTAGTGATACTTCTAATGCTAGATTCCAAGGAGCTAGTCCTGCACAGGGTTGCCTGAACACCACAGCACAGAAAAAGTATTAGATAGGGTTGTACACATTCAATCTCAAGGCCCATAAATATATTATTTCCACAAGAAAAGCATATAATCAAATAATTGTATAAAGAATTGTGATACTTACATGTAGAAGCTGGTGTTGGTTCTCCCAGAAACTCCTGTTCTCTTCCACATTGCCATTATTCTCTTCCTCTTCCAAATCCATTCTCTTATTTTCATGATACCCTTCACTACTCCCGCTTTCCGACCAGGACTCACCATCTTCAAGAAACCCGAAAACCATATCGGATAAACTCGGCGCCGGTTGATCAAGTAACTCAAACTGATTGACGTTAGACATCAAATTGTGTTGACCAAACGGGATTCTAATCCTTGTACTACACATCATCGTATTTGTTCAATTTTACTCTTGAACTTCTTGCTAGAAGAAAAGGGTAAAATGTGTGAATTGCAATGGAAGCATGAAAAACCTGGTTTTATATACCAAGATTAGAACTGATGTGGGACCCTTTAGGCCAACGTGGACCAACAAGCCGCCTGACACATGTGGGGTTGTTTTGATGATAAAATTGGCAGTTTATATTTGGGTGATGCAAATCAAGACCAGACAGCATGGATCCACGTCAGTTAGCTATCCATGTTTTTATAAGAGCGTGAATAATATATATATATATATATATATATATATATATAATCAATTTTTTAATAGATAAA